>Ga0316204_10000148_pt1 | contig 292419 bp, 286 predicted proteins | sample 6monrhotite_MG_2_FD_205661 | JGI IMG/M metagenome (GOLD analysis project Ga0316204, IMG submission 205661) | Microbial mat bacterial communities from mineral coupon in-situ incubated in ocean water Damariscotta River, Maine, United States -... | ecosystem: Environmental > Aquatic > Marine >... | reverse complement strand
TGGTGAAGCCGATAACTGTATTCTCGGTCATGTGGCATATCCCTTTCTCAATGAGAATTGCGGCGCGTCAACAACGCCATGATATGCCGCCCTTTCAGGCCGTCACCAACTTTCAGCTATAACTCGGAAGCGGGACAACTTGATGAAGGGCGGGGCGTAAGCCTCGCCCGCATCCGCTCTCATGTATCTATTTTCTTTGAACTAATGAAGCAGGCCGTTCTTACGCTGTTTAGACTTGCACCATTTGTTCATGCACAAAGCGGTCGAATTCGACCAAACTACTATGAGGCCTAATCAATCCGCTAGAAAGTCAGCTTCAAAAGAGGTTTTAAAGTTCGCGTTTGTTTGACCTTCTTCGTTGAAAAACGGCAAGCCGAAAACAGAATAATCTTTACCTTGGAAAATGGTTTCAAGTCTGGCTGTTTTTTTGATCTCGGCAAGAAGCTCTTGTTTCCAATCATCGCTTGGCCGTAGGTGTTCACCCTTCGGCTCGATGAATAGCTGCAATATTGTGCTGCCTGCTTGCCCCTTGCTCCGCAAGAATAGGACGAAGTCGGGTTCGAAGGCGCGTCCGGTTGCAAAGTCAAACAACTTCAACGCCTTGTCATTCCGTAGCAAATAGAAGTCGTCATACTTTTTGCGCAGTCGTGCTTCTTGATCGTGCATGTATTTGATGAAGTGCTTTTCCTGATCGGTGCCGTAGCTGTCATCATAGGCGTGCCAATCCTTGCTGCTCAGGTCGATCTGGTCCAATCCGGGCACGTTGCTTTCGGCCCAGCTTAGCCCGGTCTCGCCTTCGATCCGTAGTTTCAGCACCTTATCGGTGAAGCGGTCCTTGATAGGATATGGCTTGAAGTCCTTGGTGCCGATAAACTCGACACTTTCACGTTTCACGCCGCTTTCGATCTGGTGCAGGACGTATTGCGTGATGTCCAGCTTTTGCCGCGCAGTCAGGTTGCCCAAGTCATTTTGCAAGCCGCGCACGCTCACTGTTACGCTGCCCAAATAGGTGTCAGAGGTTACGAAATGTGAGGCGCTGGCGAGTTGCGGGAAATAGGTCCGTAAAGTGTCGAAGTGGAAGAAATCATTGGCATCCATAGCATAGCTGAGAATAGCCTTGCCAAAGTCGGCCAGCTTGAAGTCGCGTGACGCGGGTTCCTTGCTCGATGATTTCAACGTTAACTGCCCACCACCAAAAGCAGAGGCTTCCGTCACCCGCCCTGTCATAAGGTTGGGATAAGTGAAGGGGCCTTCGATCTTGTAGGCGTTCAACCCGTCCACATCGTCACGCGGGTTCTTTACCCGGTCATTTGTCCAGACGTATTCACTTTCATAAAGGGAAGACTGCTTGAAACTGTCTTTCAGCCGCAACCGTACTGTCCGGGCCGTTTCATCCAGCATCCCGGTTTCACGCAAGGCATTGCGGATGTCTTGGATATACTTGGGATTGTGCGAACAGTGGTAGTGTAGTTCCTCCAAGATGCGTAAGGGCGTGTCTACCGCACTGTCATATTTGCGCTTTTCGCGTGCCGCGTCCGGTTGATCCGGGGCGTCAAACGGAAAGTACCGCGCCCCGCGCCCGATCAACTGCGCCTCGGCCATCGTGGTCTTGCCCACTTTGTTTGCCTTACCGTCGCGGGTGTCATAAAGGCGCACAATGTCGAACAGGTTTAACACGTCCCAGCCTTCGTTCAGCTTATCGACGGCAAAGATCACCCTTATCTCGTTGTTCCGATCCTCTAGCGCGTTCAGTTCGATCTGTCGGCTTTCCAAATCCTTGGGATTGTTGACGTTCACCACCTTTTCAGGCGCAAAATCGCCTTGAAGCTCGCGGGCGAAGTCCGCGCCGCTCATCGCCCGTTCATCCATGATGAATGCGAATGCTCGCGAAAGCGTTTCATCGCTCTTAGAGGCCGCTCTGAGCGTGTCCAAACGCTCGCCATTTATTCCGGCTACCATAGTTGTGAACGCCGCTTCGTTTGCGCTGCTTTCCTTGATCGTCTTGGACTTCATCAGGATCACCGGCTTGCAGTGCAGCCCATGCGCCTCGGCCACCTTGCGACGATACTGGCTCAGAACCATCGCTTGCATCATCCTAGCTTCGGGCGGCAAATCCGCTTGCCGCAACTCGATGTCCTTGGAATAGCCGTCCTCGCGGAATTGTCGCAGCGAGTAGTCGAACAAAATCTTGTCGTGGTACTTTGCCCTTATGGCTTCGTGGCCAAGGTCCACGGTCGCGGTAAACTCCAACAGCATGTTCTCGGAGTGCTGTTGGAATATCTCTGATACGGTGCTTTCCCAACTGGCCTTCTCAGCCTTCTCGCCTTCCGTTAGCGTCTTCTTGGTTTCGGCATTCAGGTGATGCGCTTCGTCCGAGATCATCACCACCTTGTAATCGCGGAAATCCTCGATGGTGACGGCGTTCTCTTTCGGGGCCTGCATCCGGGTGTGCAACCCTTGAATGGTGGTGAAGTGAATGTTGATCGCATCGCCCGACACCGCGTCAAACGTGTCCACTGCACGTGTGTCAACCGGCTTGTCGTCAATGCGGAGCGTGGGCGCGAACAGGTGCTTGGCCGATGCAGGGTTGAGGAAGTTGTCCTTGGTCTTCTCGATGATCTGTGCAGAGTTTACAAAGAATAGAAAGTTACGATAGCCGCGCCGATAGAGGTCAAGGATTAGCGCCGCCATCAGCACCGTCTTGCCGCTGCCGGTGGCCATGTGGAACAGCAGGTGCGGTGCCTTGGGCCGTCCTTCGTATTTGTCGATATAGAACAGCCAGCGTTCTACCGCGGTACGCTGATAGGGTCGCAACGCGATCTGCGGTGCAAGGTTGTCCGTGATGTCGTCTGGGATGTCAGCTTTAAGCGCCCCGTACTTAGCCAGCGCGTCAAATTCTTGAGCAAGGCTCTGGGTCATTCAGCTATCCCATAGAAAGAACGGGTCGCGCGAGCATCCTCGTCGGAGATGTCAAAGTCCGCATCGTCAAGGGAGCCGAGATTGACATAGAGGTGGTTGGCATCAAGGCAGTCCATCAACACGCGCTTGGCGTCTTCCAGCGTAAGCGCGACGAAGTCTTCGGTGTCAAAGGCGTTCAGGTCCACGTCATAGCGCAGATAGCCAGTGGCTTGGATGTCGTCATGGATGGCTTTCAACCTAGCCATATCCGGGGCCGCTTCGATCCGGTCAACGAAGGAAGAGTTGGATGCCGCGAGCTCGGCATACACAAACGAGCCGCCACCTTGCCACTTGACGGCTTTGGAAATGCCAGACGCGTCCCCCTTAATTACATTTAGGAAACGGCTTTTGGGCAGTGAGTTTATGTAGTCCAACTGCTCAACCCCAATCCATTGACGGCCCAACTTGTGAGCTACAGCCGCTGTCGTGCCACTTCCAGCAAAGAAATCCACAACCAGATCACCGGGTTGTGTGCTGATCTCTATGGCGCGTCGCAGTAGCTTCTCAGGCTTTTTGCCGTTCTTGAGGGTTACACCCCCTTCCTTCGCGATGCCGTTGTATGCGATGTCGGACCATAGATTTGTTAGTGGTTTGGCAGGGGTAAGCTGCCCATCAACCTCTTTAATCTTGTTTGCGTACAAATAGATTTGACGGCCGTTCAAAACATACACCTCGCCGCCATCGCTTTCAGCGCGAAACACTTTGTTCGGTTCAAACTTCGACTTGTCCCTCACAGCAACAATGCTTTTCGCAGCGTCATTGGCTATTGCCGTTGCTTGGAACACTGACTTACGTTGGTTGAAGGCAAAGCTTGCCACGAGGCTTTCAAAAACATGCCTTCCTAACTGTTTGTTGGCCTCTCGCGTATCTGTGTAGCCATTTTCTTTAGCTACATACTCGTTTAGCCCAACAATTTTCCATTCCGAGAATGGTGCGTCCGGGTTTAATATTAACTTGTTGTAGCCGTTATCATAATTCGCAGGCACGAAGTGAGGTTCATATCTGTATGACGGCTTGTGCTTTGCGTACAGGAGGATGTACTCGGTTTGAGAATACGGAGACGGGTTGACTGTCTTGTGTCCGGAAGGGTCAGAGGTCTTGATACAGAAGATATTTAGAAAATTCTCTCGCCCCAGCACTTCGTCGCAAAGCACACGCAAATGAGCCATTTCCTTTTCGTCTATGTGAACCATCATCGTTCCGGTTCGGTGTAGCATCGCATTTGCGACCTCAAGACGGTTCTTCATAAATGTTAGCCATGAAGAGCGGTTGAAACGGTCATTGTACTTGAAGCTATCGCTTTCCGTATTGAATGGCGGGTCTATATAGATCAGCTTCACCTTGCCCGCATAACGCACTTTCAGTGAATGCAGCGCGAGCAGGTTGTTGCCCTTGATCAGCAGGTTGTCGTCCTCAGATACTTCGCCCACGGGCTTTGCTTTGCCTGCCGACACGGCCTCCGCATCCCAGCGTTCCCAGCCGGTCAGCAACTTGGGTTCAAACAGCCGCGTGATGTCGTCCGGGGCAAGCGTCGTGTTCCAGAACACCTCGTTGCGGCCCCGGTCCTCTTTCGTCATGCCGCCTTCCAGCACGCAATCCTTGTAGGGCCACGCCAGCAACACGTCGCGCGACTGGCTCAGGTAGTCGCCCCGGCCATCGGTCAGCCCAATGCGGTTCTTGAAGGCCGTGTAACTGTCGGGCAGGAAGGCTTTGTTGGACACGAAGTCCTGAAATTTAACCTTGTCGAATACCAAAGTCCCGGCCACTGGCTTGAAGAAATGCGCCTTGATCGTTTCGGACTGCATAAGCAGTTCCAACAACCGGGCATCCATATTCAATGCGGCCTCAATCACGGCATTCTTGAGGATCGCACCTTCAGAGATATACGCCTGATCCGTCTGCAATAGCTCGGTGAGGTCATCAAGAAGGTTCTGCATGGACATGCCTCACTAAGTAACTTTGCACCCTTTGTGCCTAACAAGTCAGGGGAAATCCAGCCGATCCTTTTGCAAATCCGAGGCACAACAGGATTTGCAATCGGGGACCAAACCGTATGCGTTTCGCTTATCGAAGCCGTCATGTTGTTGCAGGGTGGACTACGCTTTGCCACGTAGCGGTAAATGAATGATAAAAAACCTTTGAACACCGGTTCAACTGTTTCGGTAAGTATGAACAAGTCTTAGCCCTGCAAAACTGGTTCCGTCCCAGATAGGACGATAAGCCAAGAAAAAGCGGCACATTTTTGTATGCCCCTATCTATACATGCCGTTGATCTAGGTTCCCCCGTGCCCCTCCGCTTTGCTGTCACCGCTGCGCCTCCGCTGCACTTGCGCTGCAATTCTCCCTGCCTTGCGAGGTGTCCGCCTAGGTGAGTTGCGTGAATAGACTTGCTTGCCGATGCCGGATGTGCAAGTGTCAAGCTACTGACAACATTAGACATCCTTTCGGTTTGATGCTGGTGGTGACAGTGGATAAAAGTGCCTTGTTGCACGTGCGGATTAGGGTAGAGCGCTTCGTTTACACCGAAGATGTCGGGAGTTCGAGCCTCTCACGACCCACCATTTCCCACCCTGCGCGTTTCCCAAATCCTGCCACACTGGCGTTTTATGCGTGGCCCTTAAGCGGGGCGGTGAGTAAGGGCGTGAAAAATGCGCAGACCCTTCGCGGCAGGCGTGCTGCTTTTGATCCTCCTCTTCAGCCTCACACAAAACGCGATCGCCGAAACCGCAACCCATACGTTGCGCATCGAATCGCCCGAACTGAGCGCAACTTTCGCCACGCCCAAGAAACTCCGCTTCAAGGTCGCCAAAGGCCGTGCGCCGGAATTCCAATCCATGTCCTGCATCTATCGCGGCACCATCCGGCGGATTACCAGCGTTCCCGACGCCAGCACCAAACGCATCCAGTTCAACTTCGCCACGAGCGCCGAAAACGTGAAATTCCTCAACCGTTGATCGGCGCAATTTTCGGTTTTTCACCAATTGCGCCCGGAACCGCTTGACGGAGCATCGCCTTGCGCATAAACCGCCGAAACGCTTGAGACATCAGGTGCAGTGAGCGGTTGTAGCTCAGTTGGTTAGAGTACCGGCCTGTCACGCCGGGGGTCGCGGGTTCGAGTCCCGTCAACCGCGCCATCACTGCAAAAGATGTCAAAGGCCCTGCGCGGTTGTAGCTCAGTTGGTTAGAGTACCGGCCTGTCACGCCGGGGGTCGCGGGTTCGAGTCCCGTCAACCGCGCCACTTTCCCCCAAAATCCCCGAATCCCTCACGGCTCACGCGTCGCGTTTTGGTCAGCAATCGACAGGATCACCATACTGGCCCCAAGTGCTGCCTTGTCCTTCAGCCCAACGGAAAACCGTCGCGCCCCCGCGTGATATTGCAATTGCTCAAAACTATCCGGGTGATTGACAGAGGGCCCCGGGGTTTCCGCTACAAGGCCCGGATAACAGGCCTCAAGCGCACCCGCCGCACGCTCAAAACCCGCTCTCGCCGCGTCGCTGCGATAGGCAAAACGCCAAAAACAACTCACCACGGCAGCACCCTCCAAAGACAGGCTTTCCACGCAAGCTACCCCTTTCGGTAAATCACCTTGCCTTCCGTCATAGCGCTCAACAACTTGCCAAGGCCCACAGTCCGCCAGGGATAGGCCCGCACCCCCCCAAGCAACCACGACCAGAACCAACAACTTTTTCATCCCAAAAACCAGCAAGCCCAAGCCAGCCTGTCGCGCAAGGAATCCCCTTTCTTCTTCTTTGTTCCACAAATACTCTCCAGGGGGTGCGGGGGATGGAAAATCCCCCGCTGCCTGACCAGACAAAGGGAGCCAACCGATGCATTACGCCCCGCAGACCGACCCCTGCCCATTGCCGTTCTCGCCGTTCAAGTCCTGCACCGTACCACGCCCCATCGGCTGGCTTTCGACGATTTCCAAAGACGGCCACGCCAATCTGGCACCCTACAGCCAGTGGCAAAACCTGACCTTTGATCCGCCCATGGTGATGTTTGCCGCCAACCAGCTTTCCAGCGGCCAACGAAAACACACCGTCGTCAACGCCGAAGACACCGGCTGGTTCGTGTGGAACATGGCAACCTATGATCTGCGCGAAGCCGTCAACATCTCCGCCATGGAACTCCCTGAAAACGAAGACGAATTTTTGCGCGCAGGTGTCACCAAAGCGAAATGCATCGACGCCCCGGGCCCCCGCGTCGCCGAAAGCCCTGCGCATTTTGAATGCAAATATCTCTCCACGCACCGCCTGCGCGGCAATTCCAACCACGGCTGGGTGGAGGTCGTCTACGGCGAGGTCATGCGGATCCATGTCAAGGACGAGGTGATCACGCCCGAGGGCAAACTCGACATCCCCTCTATCCGCCCGCTCGCGCGGCTCGGCTATTACGACTACACTTCCGTCACAGAGGTGTTCGAGATGAAAATCCCCGAGGCCCACGACATGCTTAGTGCCGGTCTGGAAGGCAAATCAACTCTCTGAACCGACATCATCCAGAAAACCCCTGATCAACCCGACTATTCCAACACGATCAGCCGCTTTGCGATCACCGTATCTCCGGCCCGCAGCACATAGCGGATCTCGTATTCGCCGGGCTGTTCGGGGAGGTTTATCGCAACCGCGCCACCCGCTCCGACATAGGCATATTTTTCATAGCCTTTGTCACCGGGCCGACCAATGGCCACATAATCGCGCGGATGCGCCACATAATCTACGCTCACATCAAGTCGCCCGCCAGCCGTTGCCGTAGCCGGTGCGATCAGTTGCATGTCAACACCATTGACCCGCACCGGGATCGAGCCAAGCATTCGATCCGGCGACCCATTGGCGATATAGCGGATTTCATAGTCCCCGGGTATTGCCGGCATCTGCAACTCCAGCGCGGCGCCGTTCCGAGTATAGCTGTAATAATGATACTCCCGGTCCTTCGCCCCGACGGAGGCCACGACGATATAATCGCGCTCGTAATTCGGGCCATCCCAATTGACGCTGATCAGTTTACCAACCGTGGTGACGGCTGGGGCCTCAAGGCTGACCTCCAGCGGTTCGACCTCGATCAACTGGCGCGACAGAACAAAATTGTCCTGGTTCTGCACATAACGGATCTCGTAGGTTCCGGGCACCAAAGGCATCGCCAACCGCGTCGGGGAGCCATGCCGTGTGTAGACATAACCGGAATAGCCACTCTCGCCGGGTAGCCCAACGGCCAGAAAGTCGCCCTGATAGTCCGGGCCTTGCCAGACGATTTCCACCGGCTCACCAACCTTGGCCTTTGAGGGCGCGATCAGTTCGGCGGAAATCTCTTTCACCTCGATCTGCCGGGTTGCCAAAACCGTCTGCCCCTGTCGCATCACATAGCGGATTTCATAGTTGCCGGGCTCCGTCGGCATCGCCAGACCCGCGGGCGAGCCGTTGCGGGTGTAGCGATAATTCACATAGCGGTTGCTGGCGTCGCCCGATTTGGCAACGCTTAGGTAATCGCCATTGTAATTTGGCCCCTCCCAACTGACCGCCAGCGTTTCACCAGCCGCGGCTGTTGGTGGTGCGTCGAGTGTGGCGCTGACCGGTTTGACGCTAACCAACTTGCGCCCCAGCACCGTCGGCCCCAAGGCCATTACATAGCGGATTTCATAATCGCCGGGCTCGGCTGGCATGTCCAAAGCCAGCGGTGCGCCGCGTCTGGTGTAGCTGTAGGTCAGATATTCCGACTTTTTCGCACCCGGAATAGCGGCTGACAAATAGTCACTTTCATAATCCGGACCGGTCCAGTTGACCTCCACCGTTTGCCCGGCAAACACCTCGTCGGGCAGATCAATGACGGCCTCCAGAGGTGTGACCTCCAACGTCTTTCGTGCCAGAACCCGCCCGCTTGTGGTGTTATAATAGCGGATTTCATAAACCCCCGGCGTCGGCGGCACCCGCAGCGCCAAAGGTGCGCCATGGCGGGTGTAACTATAGGTGATGTATTCACGCTCATCGGAACCTTCCGGGGCGGTCGCCAGATAATCGCCCTCGTCGTCCGGCCCGCTCCATTGCATCTCGATGGTGCTGCCAACCGGCGCAGTGGCGACACCACTTAGCTCTGCCTCCGGGATGATCAAGGGCAGGACCAGGGTGATCGTCGTATCGGTGTTCTTGAAGACCTGAATGGTTTTCTCAGCCGTGGTTTCATTTTCCGTGCGCAACACTTCCACCAGGTAACTGCCGGGCAGCAGTTTTGTGTCCAGCCGCGCGGCGGCCTCCAGATCATAATGCACCGTTCCATCGTCCAGATTGCGCAGCGTCCAGCGCAGCCCTTCGGTCAGCGAACGCCCGCCTTCACCCTCGATCGCGACAAAACGAACCGCACGTTCACTTGGCGGCTGCGGTTTGGCGACGACTTTCAGCGCCTCGGTCAATTCCGCGGCGTTGGAGGCAGTCTTGAAGGTCCCGCCGGTGTTTTCCGCAAGGCATTGCAATTGTTCGCGGTCCGCGCGTTTGGCGATGTCAAATCCAATCACATGGGCGGTGAAATCCACTCCGGCCTCTTCCAGTTGACGCCCGACCTCGCAGGTGTCGACATTGCAGGTTTCCCGCCCGTCCGACACCAGAATGACCGTCGCGGCTTCTTCAGTGTATTTAAGCTCTTCTGCCGCCGCGATCACTGCCGCGGAAAGCGGTGTCTTGCCCTTTGGCTTGATCGCATTCACCGCGCGTTCGATCGCTGCACGGCTACCGGTCGATGGTGCCACCAGTGTTTCAATATCGCCGCAATCGCCTTTGCGCCGATGGCCATAAGCCGTCAGCCCCAAAGCCTGTTCTGGGGGAATGGTCTTGAGCAATCTTGCCACAACTTCCTGGGCAATAGTGATCTTGGCCTTGCCATCAATCTGCCCCCACATCGACCCCGAGGCATCCAGCACAAGGATCGTTCGCGGTTGCTCCTGCGCTTGCAAAGCCCCCGGTAGAGCAAGGAAAAGACATTTAATCAGGCTGATTATCAGGCGGGACATCTGGAAATCTCCGGCAATTTGAAAAGAAGAATACGCCCAAGTTTGCCTGATTCTTGCAATTTCGCCAAATCACAGCTGAAATTAGTGGCCCAAACGGTCCTGAAGCCAGTATTTCGCAAAAGCCGCCTGAAGTAAAAAACGCCGATGACGCCCCAGCGGAAATCGCCGGGGCAGGCGGGTCATCTGCGGCGGCAGATCAACCACTTCGCCCTGGCTAAGCTGCGCGACCAGCCGCCCGGAAAGAGAGGCCATAGCAACCCCGTTGCCGTGATAACCAAAAGCGGCAAAGCAGTTTTCCAGACCCGGAACGGGTCCGATATATTGCGTCAGATCGCGGGTCAGGCTGACAAATCCGGACCAGAAATAGTCGGTCTCCACATGCCGCCAGCCCGGAAACATCGCCTCAAAATCGCGCCGCACCTTTTTGCGTGCCCGTTCTTCTGCGACAGGGTTTACAAACAGCGCCCCCCTTTGGCCAATCAAAAACCGCCCATCTGGGAGTTTGCGGAAATAATGCAGCAAATGCCGACTGTCATAGGCCATCAGATCGCTGGTCCAGCCCTGCGCCGCCAGTTCCGCCTCGCTTAAAGGACGCGTCACCATGATCGCTGAAATCACCGGCAACTGCCGTCCGCCAAGTGTCTTGGGCACGCTGTCATTCGCATAGCCATTAGTTGCAAGGATCAGCTTTTTGGCGCGGATCTGATAGGCTCCTGCGGCGACCCGCACACCGCTTGCGTCGCTCCAGATGCCTTGCATTTCGGTATTGCCAAAGACCCGAACACCCGCTTTTTGCACGGCCGCCAACAGGCTTTGCGCGTATTTCATCGGGTTGAGCGCGAACCCCGCTTTTGTGATCACGCCGCCATGGAACCCCGGTCCATTTACCCCATGGGCCGCCAATTCTTTCTTGGGAATGGCTTGAAAATCAATGCCGCCGAGGTTCCTAATTACATTAGCATTGTCAAGCATACCTTTGTAAATGCTCGCTTTATGCGCCAGTAACAATTCGCCGTCCGAATGTCGGTCTGCCGCTTGACCGCTCTCGTCCAAAAACCTTGCTACCTGATCTATCGCCCGATGCTGCAAGCCCAGATAGCGCCGGGTTTCTTCCAGACCAAATCGTTTGATCTGCCCGGCAACGGACAATGCAGAGCCACCCAGGCAACAAAACCCGCCATTACGCCCCGAGGCCCCCCAAGCGGGGTTCCCCGCGTCAATCAAGGCCACCGACTGTCCGGAGTTTTCGCGCAATTCCAGCGCTGCATTCAGGCCGGTGTAACCCGCACCGACGATCAGAACGTCAACTTCCAGATCGCTTGAAAGCGGGGCGCATTCCACAGCCTTCCCAACCGATGCACACCAGAACGACGACGGCCATGGCCCCGGCGGATAAGCGGCATCTTCATAGGGGCGAATGGGGGTCAATGGCGTCATTCGGGGCTGTCCAATCTTGAAAGCTAAGCTAGACTTGGCGAAATCCAAGAGCAAGAGGAGGGGCGCAAATGGCCCTGGAAGACGCCGCCAACGAAATCGACGCGGCATTCACCCGCAAGGACCTTCGCGGCATGAATTACGAGGCGACCTTCGCCGGTGCGCCGTCGTTTTTGCGGCGGCGCTATTCCAAGGACCTGAGCGGCGTTGATCTGGCGATCACCGGCATTCCCTTTGATGCCGCCGTCACCAATCGTCCGGGCACCAGGCTTGGCCCGCGCGCCATCCGCGAGGCCTCAGCCCTGCAAGCCTGCGATCCGCCCTATGGCTGGACGGTCAATCCGATGCAAGACCTCGCCATGGTCGACTATGGCGATCTGGCCTTCGACTATGCCAAAGTCAGCGATGTCCCCGCGCGGATCGAGGCGCATATCAGCGAAATCCTCGCACAAGGCAGCGCCTGTCTGACGCTCGGCGGCGATCATTCGATCAGCTTTCCGGCTCTCAAAGCCCATGCGGCGATCCACGGCCCGCTTTCACTAGTGCAGTTTGATGCGCACTCTGACACCTGGGCGGATGACGACATGACCCGGATCGACCATGGCACGATGTTTTACAAGGCGGTCAAATCGGGCGTGGTGAACCCAGCCACGTCAACACAGATCGGCATTCGCACGGTCAACCCCGACACCATGGGGGTGCATATCATCGACGCCCCAAGGGTTCATGCCAGAACGCCGGATCAGATCGCTGAGGAGGTGAAATCCATCGTCGGTGATACACCAGTCTACCTCAGCTTTGACATCGACGCACTTGATCCGGCCTTTGCACCGGGCACTGGCACGCCGGTCTGGGGTGGGCTTTCCTCGGCGCAGGCCGCAGGCATTCTGCGCAGTCTTGGCGGGATCAATCTGGTTGGAATGGACGTGGTCGAGGTCTCCCCCCCGTTTGATACAACCGGGGCCACGGCCATCGCGGGGGCGCATGTGGCGATGGAGCTGCTTTGCCTCTATACAGCAGCAAAACAGGCCAAACGCTAAAAAGCGTTTGCCGCCTGCCAGCCGCGCGGGTCGTTCAAAAACGCCTCGACCCCATCAAGGGTTGCGGTATCAAACGCCGCCATGCGCCGCGCCTCGGCCAGCACGTCCCACCAGGTGCACAAGTGATGCAGCGCGATCCCGTGATCCCCAAGGGTCTTTTCGGTCTCCGGGAAAATGCCGTAGTAAAAGATCACCGCCGTATGCCCACAAGTCGCGCCGGTTTCGCGGATCGCATCGACAAAGGATAGTTTGGAGCCGCCATCGGTCGTCAGATCCTCTACCAGCAACACCCGCTGGCCTTCCGACATCTCCCCTTCGATCCGCGCATTGCGCCCGTAACCCTTTGGTTTCTTGCGCACATATGTCATCGGCAGCGCCAATCGCTCGGCAACCAATGCAGCAAAAGGAATGCCCGCTGTCTCGCCGCCGGCAATGTTGTCAAAGGCCTCAAAACCGGCATTTCGCATCACCGTGACGCTCAGAAAATCCATCAGGGTACTGCGAATGCGCGGGTAAGAAATCAGCTTGCGACAATCAATATAGGTCGGCGAGGGCAGGCCCGAGGCCAGCTTGAAGGGCTCGGTCGCATTGAAATGCACCGCCCTGATTTCCAGCAGCATCCGCGCGGACAAACGGGCGATTTCAGCGGCATCCGGGTAACTCGAAGGGATCATGAACAAGCTTTCTCTATTTCTCTTTTGCCCAAATACTCAAGGACGCGTCACCTGCTGCGAGCGCTTCATTTGAGTATTTCCAGAACAACGACATTAAAGGGACACATGCCAGTTGAGCGCAAACCCCGGATCAAAAACACTTACCGGACCATCGGACGTTTCGATCTTTTGCGGCACATCAAGCAGGGCACCCTTGGTCAGGGTCATTTTTGTCTCATTGACCGGCATGCGGTAAAACGCCGGGCCGTTTAACGAGGTGAAGGCATTGAGGTTTTCCAAAGCACCAGCCGCCTCAAAGACGGCGGCCAGACAGGACATGGTGTTGGTGGCGGTAAAACACCCCGCACAGCCACAAGCACTTTCCTTCAAAGGGTCCAGATGCGGTGCGCTGTCAGTCCCGAGAAAAAACCGTGATGGCCCCGAGGTGGCCGCCTCAACTAGCGCCTCGCGGTGTTCTTCGCGTTTTGCGACCGGCAGGCAATAATAATGCGGACGAATTCCGCCGACCAGCAGGTGATTGCGGTTGATGATCAGATGATGCGTGGTGATCGTCGCGCCAAGGTCCGCGCCGCCATCGGCCACATAGTCAACGCCGTTTTTCGTGGTGATATGCTCCATCACCACGCGCAGACCCGGCGTCGCCCGGCGGATCGGATCAAGCACACGCTCGATAAACACCGCCTCGCGGTCGAAAATATCGACCTCCGCGTCAGTCACTTCGCCGTGGACACAAAGCGGCAGGCCCACCTCCGCCATGGCCTCCAGCACGCCGCGCACGGCTTCAAAATCCTTAACGCCCGACGATGAATTCGTGGTCGCCCCGGCCGGGTAAAGCTTGACCGCATGGATCAGACCGTCCTTGGCCGCACGAACCACATCCGCCGGATCGGTGGTTTCGGTCAGATAAAGCGTCATCAGCGGCGTGAAATCCATCCCCGACGGAAGGGCTGCCAGAATGCGGGCGCGGTAGGCCTTGGCGTCGCTTGATGTCACCACCGGCGGCACCAGATTGGGCATGATGATTGCCCGCGCAAAATGCCGCGCGGTTTCCGGCAAGACCGCCTTTAACATCGCGCCATCACGCAGATGAAGGTGCCAGTCATCGGGTTGGTTGATCGTCAGGCTTTGCATCTGCCCCTCTTCATTTCGCCCCGCGTTTTGCCGCATGGCCCAGAATTGCACAAGGGCGCAATTGCCATGCGGTGCGCGAGCGCCTAGATTAGAACCGTTCTAATTTGGATCCGAGGTTTCCCCATGTTCTCCCGTTTTTTGGCCCCCGGCAAACGCCGCTTTGAAGAGTTGAGCGAACAGGAGATCCTGGCCCTTGCAATATCCTCCGAAGAAGATGACGCGCGGATTTATCTCGCCTATGCCGAGGGGCTGCGTGAAGAATTTCCCGACAGTGCACAGGTCTTCATCGAAATGGCGGAAGAGGAAAATCAACACCGCAACTGGTTGATTGAACTTCATAAAAAACGTTTTGGCGACACGATCCCGCTGATCCGACGCGACCATATTCAAGGCTATATCGAGCGAAAACCCGATTGGCTATCGCGGCCGCTTTCGATCGAAAAAATCCGCAAGACCGCCGAGGCGATGGAGGGGCAGGCGCAGCGGTTTTACGAGGCCGCGGTCAAGCTTTGCCGGGATGCGGATACCAGAAAATTGCTTGGCGATCTGGCGATTGCCGAACAGGATCATTCCTCGCTGGCGCATCGTTTGGGTCTCAAACACGTTCCGGAATCAGTGCAAGAGGTCGAGGCAGAGCGCGAACGCCGCCAGTTTATCCTCACCTATGTCCAACCGGGCCTTGCAGGGCTGATGGACGGCTCGGTCTCCACGCTTGCACCGATTTTCGCCGTGGCCTTCGCCACCCATGACACCTGGACCACGTTTCTAGTCGGGCTGTCCGCCTCGGTCGGGGCGGGCATCTCCATGGGCTTTACCGAAGTGGCCTCCGATGACGGGGTGATTTCCGGTCGCGGCTCGCCGATCAAACGCGGGCTCGCCGCCGGGATCATGACTACCATCGGCGGGCTCGGTCATGCGCTGCCATACCTCATCACCGATTTCTGGACCGCAACAATCATTGCGATCATCGTGGTTTTTGTCGAACTTTGGGCGATCACCTGGATCCAGAACAAATACATGGAAACCCCGTGGTTGAAAGCCACGTTTCAGGTGGTTCTGGGCGGTGCATTGGTCTTTGCTGCCGGGGTACTTATCGGCAACGCCTGATCTTGCGAAGGGCGGGGATTTCCGCTAGCAAAATGCCATTCTCAGGGCGGGGCGAAAATCCCCACCGGCGGTAATTCGGGGCTTGTCCCGAAAAGCCCGCGAGCGCCCCGGACATCTGTTCCGGGGGTCAGCAGATCCGGTGCAATTCCGGGGCCGACGGTCATAGTCCGGATGGAAGAGAATGGTAAACGGGGTGCGGTATTTACCGGTCTCCGTGTGCCTGTCGCTCTGGGTTCTTTGTGTAATGGAAAGGATCCAAACCTATGAATACCAACCCAAAAATCGCCTTCCTCAAGGCCCGCTGGCACGCTGATATCGTCGATCAGGCCTACCTCGGTTTTACCCAATCCGCCGGGAAATGGCAGGTCGACAGCTTTGATGTCCCCGGCGCGTTCGAGCTGCCGCTCAAGGCCCAACAGCTTGCCAAAACCGGCGCATATGACGCTATCGTAGCCGCAGCTTTTGTAGTCGATGGGGGGATTTATCGACACGATTTTGTCGCAACAGCCGTGATCGACGGTCTGATGCGCGTGATGCTCGACACCAGTACGCCGGTGTTTTCGGTGTCCCTGACACCGCATCATTTTCAGGAGACTCCGGCGCACAACATCTTTTTCCGCGACCATTTCCTTACCAAAGGGCAGGAGGCAGCGGATGCGGTACGTCTAAGCCTTGAGGATGACAACGCCCGCCGCGCGGCCTAGTTCTTTATGCGCCAAATATCCCCGCCGGAGGCTCCGGCGGTGGTCACAGGGGGTGGGGTTGGTTAGTTTCCGCGTTCTGCCGCCTCAATGGCGGGCAGGATTGTCTCGCTCAGAACCCGACCGGTGATCGGGCCGGGAAAGCGCAGGGTAATGCGGCCATTGCCGTCAATCAAAAAGGTTTCCGGCACGCCGAAAATCCCCCAGTTGACCGCGTTGCGTCCCGCTAGGTCCTGCCCGGTGGCGACATAAGGATTGTCCAGTTCCGCAAGGAAATTCAGCGCATTGGCAGCCTCGTCCTTGTAGTTGACACCGTAAATCGGAATGCCGATGGCTTTCAGCGTCATAAGGTTTGGATGCTCAACCCGGCAAGGGACGCACCAACTGGCCCAGAAGTTCACGATTTTCACGCCGGGGCCGCGCAAATCAGCATCCTTTGGCGTCAACATACCCTCCAGTGGGTCAAGCGCCAACTGCGGCGCGGGTTGGCCAACCAGGGCAGCGGGCATATTGCCCGGGTCGCTTCGACCAAGGCCAAAGACAAAAAGCCCGGCCAGCCCCAGAAACAACAGCAGGGGCAAGACCATCAGCAATGGAATTCTAGCCATCTTTGCGGGTTCTTTCGATCTCTGCCAGATCGATTTTGCTCCGCCGCGCTTTCCACAGAGACTGGATCGTCAGGCCCAGCAACGCCAGAATACCACCTGCGTAGGCTGCCAGAACCGGCAGCGCATAGGCTCCCAGATCAGGCATCATCGCGCCTGCTCCCGGGCCATCAGCGCGCGCAATCGCCGGGCGCGAATTTCGCTGCGGGTTCGCAACAGAACAATTGTCACAAAGAACAGTACAAAAGCGATCATGGACACATAAAGCGGGTTGGAAAAAACATCCGCCACATGTTCCTCGCGATCCAGCGACAGTGAAGCCCCCTGATGCAGTCCCTGGTTCCAGAAATTCACGGCATAGCGGCTCAAAAGCGCGAAGATCGAGCCGACCAGACACAGGATCGAAGTCAGATCAGCCGCCGTATCCGGATCCTCGATTGCGGCCCAAAGCGCGATGTAGCCCAAGTAAAACACAAAGAGAATCATGAAAGACGTCAGCCGGGGATCCCATTCCCAATAGGTCCCCCACATCGGTTGCCCCCAGACAGCACCCGTCCAAAGCGCAATCAGCGTCATGACCATGCCAACGGGGGCAGCGGCTTTGGCCGCCAACGCGCTGACGTGATGGCGGCGGATCAGCCAGATCAGCGAGGCAACTAGCATCATCAGCCAGGCATTTATTGCCATCAGGGCCGCAGGAACATGCAGGAAAATGATCTTGACGGTGGAGCCCTGTTTGAAATCATCGGGCGTAAAGAAAAAGCCCCAGATGAGACCCACCAGCATAAAGCCGACGGTCAATAGCGTCAGCGCCGGCAAAATCCGGTCGGTGAGGCGCATGAAACGCACAGGATTTACATATTCCCAAAGCGACATGGCGCCTTGTTAGCCGAGCAGGGCGTGCCTCGCAACGGCCCAATTAGCCGCAGCGGCTTGAACTTTTCGTCAACGCAAATTGACCCGGAGCGCCGCCGCCGCCGCAAAAGGGATCAGCGCCAGTGTAAAAAGGCTGAGGGCGGATAAAAACACCAGCGGCGTGTTTGCCTCCAGACCACTGGCGGTCTGCACCACAACCCGCGCGCCAAGGATCAGCGTCGGGATATATAGCGGCAGCACCAGCAGCGACAACAACAAGCCGCCGCGTCGCAGACCCACCGTCAGGGCCGCCCCGAACGCGCCAAGCAGCGACAGGGCCGGGGTGCCGATCAACAGGCTGGCTGCCAGCATTGGCAGGGTCTGAAGCGGCAGGTTCAGCAACAGGCCCAACAGTGGTGCCGCCAGCGACAAAGGCAGCCCGGTCGTCAGCCAATGGGCAATGGATTTGGCAAGTACGATGGACTCCAGCGGCAAGGGAGATGTGGCCAGCAGATCAAGCGTGCCATCCTCGTAATCCAGCTGAAAAATTCGATCGAGCGACAGTAACGTCGCCAGCAGTGCGGCAATCCACAGAAACCCCGGCGCGATCCGCCCTAAAAGCCCACTTTCCGGCCCAATGCCAAAAGGGACAAGCATCAGGACGATCAGGAAAAAGGCCAGTCCAAGGCCAAAGCCGCCACCGGCACGAAACGCAAGTCTGAGGTCTCTGATCAACAACGCGCCCATCAGAAATCCGCACTCAGAAAAGGGTCGTGACTTGTTTCTGCGCGGGCGCGAAACTCTGTCAGATCAAGGGTTTGCGCGTCCAGACCAAGATCAATATGGCTGGCAATTACCGCCATGCCACCGCTGGCCAGATGGGCCTTAACCGCCTGCGCAAATCCCGCAACGCTGGCCTGATCCAGCGAGATTGTCGGCTCGTCCAGCAGCCAAATGGGACGCATCGCCAACAACAACCGCGCCAGTCCCAGACGGCGCTTTTGCCCCGCAGACAGAAACTGCGCGGGGCGGTGTTTCAGTTGTTCGAGATCAAAGCTGTCGAGCGCTTGCGCCAGGCCTTCGTGCCGTGGGGAAGTGCCAAAGACCGCTGCCCAGAACAAAAGGTTTTCCAGCACCGAAAGCTGCGGTTTGATGCCGTCGAGATGACCGGCATAGACCGCTTGTTCCTGCACCCCGCCCAGGTGACCTGCCGCCACTGGGTTGAGCCCGGCAAGGCTGCGCAACAGGCTGGTCTTGCCAATTCCGTTGGGGCCTTTCAGGATCAAAGCGCACGCAGGCGCCAGAGTGAAATTCAACCCCTCAAGGACAACAATCCCGCCACGGGAAATAGAAAGATCTTTGGCAATCAGGCTCATGAATTGTTCCTTAACGCAACTACAGCTGCGGCGGAAGATACCTTGCGTGTGACAGAGTCTTTGTCTTGCAGTAAGTCCAGACAGGGGTCGCCTTGACCCAAACTGGACCTATCGCGGAGGGGTTGTGGATGACATACATATGCACGTCTATGCGCTTGCGCAAAAGGCGATTGCTCGTAAACTATGTGGGCTAATCTAACTCTTTTACAGAGTGAAACAGGGAGAATATCAAATGAAATTCGGAAAACTCGGTGTTGCAACGATCGCGGCACTTGCCTCGCTCGGTGCTGCTGCCAAAGCCGCTGAAGAAATCACGGTCGCCTATTTTCTTGAGTGGCCAATGCCATTTCAATACGCCAAAGTTAAAGGCATGTATGACGATGCACTTGGCGTAAAGGTCAATTGGGTCAGCTTTGACACCGGCACCGCAATGTCGGCCGCTATGGCCGCGGGTGATGTTCACATCTCGGTCAGCCAGGGTATCCCACCATTCGTGGTTGCCGCATCTGCCGGTCAGGATATTCAGGTCGTTGATGTCGCGGTTTCCTATTCTGAAAACGACAACTGCGTTGTGGCCTCGGGTCTGGAAATCACCAAGGACTCCGCTGCTGAACTGGCCGGCAAGAAGGTTGCTGTTCCTTTGGGCACAGCCGCACACTACGGCTTTTTGAGCCAGATGAACTACTTCGGTGTCGATCTTGGTTCGCTTGACGTTGTTGACATGGCACCTGCCGAAGGCGCTGCGGCCCTTGCACAGGGTTCGGTCGACATGGCCTGTGGCTGGGGCGGTGCGCTGCGTCGTATGGTCGAGCACGGCAATGTGCTTTTGACTGGCGCAGAAAAAGAAGCACTTGGCATTCTGGTGTTTGACGCAACAACTGCGCCTGCGGCATTCGTTGCCGAAGAAGGTGACATGGTTGCCAAATTCCTGGCTGTGACCGCAAAAGCCAACGCCATGTGGGCGGATGAGGCCAATCGTGCGGAAATGCTGCCGGTGATCGCCAAAGACGCTGGTATGGACGAAGATGGCACCGCCTCCACTATGGCGACCTTCAAGTTCCCATCAGTTGATGAGCAGCTTTCGGCCGCTTGGCTCGGTGGTAACGCGCAAAACTTCATGAAAGGCGTTGCAGACGTCTTTGTTGGCGCTGGCTCCATTCCTGCGGCTCTGGACAGCTATGAAGGCGCTGTCAATACAGATGCATTGAAAGCTGTAAGCGCAATGTAAGCCAAACAACGGGCGTTTCCGCGTTTTGCGGGGACGCCCTTTTTCTATCCGGCTAGGGGGGCATTATGTCCGGACTTTTGATCAATGATATATCCATGCGCTTTGACTTGCCAAACGGGTCGTCCGTACAGGCACTGAAAAACGTCTCGCTCGACATCAAAGAGGGCGAATTGATGTCGGTCCTTGGGCCATCGGGCTGTGGGAAAACCACGCTTTTGAACATCGTCGCCGGTTTTCTTGCCCCAACCGAAGGGCAGATCGAACTGGATGGAAAAGTGGTTCACGGCCCCGCTCAGGAGCGCGGCATGGTGTTCCAGCAAGGTGCTTTGTTTGAATGGATGAACGTGCGCGAAAACGTCTCCTTCGGGCCGCGCATGAACGGTGTGCCCAAGAACGAAATGAATGCGACCGTTGACCATTTGCTGGAGGTCGTCGGCTTGCAGGATTTCAAGGACAAGGCGATTTACGAGCTGTCCGGCGGGATGCAGCAACGTGTGGCACTGGCCCGTTGTCTGGCCAATGACCCCGAAGTGATCCTGATGGATGAACCGCTTGGTGCATTGGACGCGCTGACCCGTGAAAAGATGCAAGGTCTGGTGCTGAAGCTCTGGAAAGAAACCGGCAAGACCATCGTTTTGATCACTCACTCGGTGGAAGAGGCTTTGCTGCTGGGCGAGCGCCTGTTGGTCATGGCACCGCGCCCGGGACGCATCCACAAGGAATACCGCCTGCCATTTGCCGAAATGGGCGTTGGCGCGGACCTGCGTGAGGTCAAGAAACACAAGGACTACGGCCCGACGCGCGAGGAAATCCTGACGATGATCTGGGACATGGAAGAAGAAATAATGGGTCGTTCGGAGGATGCGGCATGATTGGTCTGCTTATACTTGCGGTCTATATCGCGATCTTTGTCGGCTCTTTCATGGTTGTGAAATTCGTGGTGCGCAAGGCCAGCCAACAGGCTGATTTCACCTCGTTGAAAACCGTAACCTTCGGAGATGAAAGCGCGATTACACCGGACAGGGCCGCCTCGGTCATTTCGGTTGTGACGATTTTTCTGATCTGGGCGGCGTTTACCGGCTCCAAACTATCACCGGTCCATGCGCCCGGACCTTTCATCGGTGATGCAAGCTTTACCTATACCGCCCAGACCGCTGATGGCGCACGCGATGATGCGAATGTATCTGTACGGGTGTTTGAACTGGGCGGCGATGATACGCCAATCGAGGTCGAGCCCGGTGATGGTTTTGCAAAGAACGACGCGCTGACCTTGCGGGCCTGGCGCTCCAAGCTGTTGACCTGGGACAAAAACGACGAGGTCAACCGTAAAGATGGCGCTCTGATCGTCGCGGTTGACGGCAAGCCGATTGATCGCGACACCAATGTCCGCGTTGATGGCGGCGTTGTGGCGCTGACCGATAAGGGTACATTGAACTTTCGTGCCTATCAGGGCCTTCAGATGGAGCCGATTTGGCTGCCCCCGCCGGAAGACGTCTGGGCGCGGCTGATGGAAATCTCTACTGAGGGTTATCAGAACGCGACGCTGGTCGAACATCTAGGAATGTCGCTGTTCCGGGTGATCTCGGGCTTTGTGATCGGGGCGCTGGTGGGCATTCCGCTTGGCTATGCGATGGGCCTCAGCAACTGGTTTCGCGGCTGGTTTGACCCGATTGTCGAATTCATGCGCCCCGTGCCACCCTTGGCGCTTATCCCGCTGGTGATCATCTGGCTTGGCATTGATGAAAGCGGCAAGATTGTGTTGCTGTTTCTGGCAGCCTTATGGATCATGACGATTGCGGCCCGTGCGGGTGTTTCTGGCGTCAATATTTCGAAAATCCACGCGGCCTATTCGCTTGGGGCCTCGAAATGGCAGATCATGCGGCATGTCATCGTGCCAAACTCCTTGCCGGAAATATTTACCGGTGCGCGTGTGGCAATGGGGGTTTGTTGGGGTACGGTTGTGGCCGCCGAACTGGTCGCTGCTGAAGTTGGCGGTGGCATGATGATCATGGTTGCCTCCAAATTCCAGCTGACCGATATCGTGATCATGGGGATCATCCTCATTGGCATCATCGGCTATGGAATCGACATCCTGATGCGGCGGGCAGAAAACTGGCTGATCCCCTGGAAAGGGCGTGGCTAAGGGCTGCGTTTATCGCGGAATTCAAATCCTCGCCGTTCGCGCTTTGCTTTGCGTAAAGATGCCTCCGGCGGGGATATTTTAAGCATAAAGAAACCATTGCGTGATTTTGAGGGCGCACGGTACAGGCTGGGAAGCCGATGGCCGAGCATGAAGAAGGCGCCTCGTTTCTTTTCGAAGCGGGGCGCTCTTGATTGTGCACGATTGCATACAAAGCACTTGCGACGACGCGTGATCAAGTTTAGAAGGACGCGAAATTCCCATCGTGAAAGGACCGCATCATGTCGATTGTAGTTGGACAGGATTCCGCAGGTGTACGTAAGACACTGACAGCCGGCGGCCAGAGTGTGAGCTATTATTCCATCCCGGCGGCAGAGGCGGCGGGGCTTGGTGATTTTTCCAAATTGCCCGCAGCGCTGAAAGTTGTTCTGGAAAACATGCTGCGCTTTGAAGATGGCGGGCGCACTGTTTCGCTGGACGACATCAAGGCCTTTGCGACCTGGGCTGTGAACGGCGGCAAGAACCCGCGCGAAATTGCTTATCGCCCCGCGCGTGTTCTGATGCAGGATTTCACCGGGGTGCCAGCCGTGGTGGACCTCGCTGCGATGCGTGATGGAATTGTGGCCCTTGGTGGCGATCCTGAAAAGATCAACCCGCTGAACCCGGTTGATCTGGTCATCGACCACTCCGTTATGATTGACGAATTTGGCAATCCACGGGCGTTCCAGATGAATGTGGATCGCGAATACGAGCGCAACATGGAGCGCTATACTTTCCTTAAATGGGGGCAATCCGCCTTTAACAACTTCCGCGTGGTGCCGCCGGGCACCGGGATTTGCCATCAGGTGAACCTGGAGTATCTGTCGCAAACCGTCTGGACCGATCAGGACCAGAAGGGCGAGATGGTGGCCTATCCCGACACGCTTGTCGGCACGGACAGCCACACGACGATGGTGAATGGTGCCGCTGTTCTTGGCTGGGGCGTTGGCGGGATCGAAGCCGAAGCCGCAATGCTCGGCCAGCCGATTTCCATGCTGATCCCCGAGGTCATCGGCTTTGAACTGACCGGTCAGATGGTCGAAGGCACAACCGGCACCGACCTTGTGTTGAAGGTCGTCGAAATGCTGCGGGCCAAAGGTGTGGTCGGCAAATTTGTGGAGTTTTACGGCGCGGGTCTCGATTCCCTGCCGCTGGCAGACCGTGCGACGATTGCCAATATGGCACCGGAATATGGCGCGACCTGTGGGTTTTTCCCAATCGACGGCGAAACGCTGCGCTACTTGCGCACGACAGGTCGGGACGAGGAGCGGATTGCTCTGGTCGAGGCTTACGCCAAGGAAAACGGCTTTTGGCGGGACGCGGATTATGCGCCGATCTACACCGACACGCTGCATCTGGATATGGGTTTGATTGTGCCTGCGATTTCCGGGCCAAAGCGACCACAGGACTATGTGGCGCTGACCGATGGCAAATCGGCTTTTGCACGCGAAATGGCCGAAACTTTCAAACGCCCCTTGGGCAAGGAAGTTGCCGTTGAGGGCGAAAGCTACACCATGGAAAGCGGCAAGGTTGTGATCGCCTCGATCACGTCCTGCACCAATACATCAAACCCTTACGTGATGATCGGTGCCGGGCTTGTCGCACGTAAAGCGGCTGCTTTGGGACTGGATCGCAAGCCTTGGGTCAAGACCTCGCTTGCACCGGGTTCTCAGGTTGTAAGCGCTTATCTGGAGGCCGCGGGCCTGCAAGAAGACCTTGATAAGATTGGCTTTAATCTTGTCGGTTACGGCTGCACGACCTGTATCGGCAACTCTGGCCCGATCCAAAAAGAACTCTCGGAAGCGATTGCAGAGGGCGATCTTGTGGCCACCTCTGTCCTGTCGGGCAACCGCAACTTTGAGGGGCGAATTTCGCCAGATGTCAGGGCCAATTACCTCGCCTCTCCGCCGCTTGTGGTAGCCTATGCTTTGGCCGGGACGATGGACATTAACCTTGCCACCGACCCTATTGCGCAGACGCCTGAGGGCAAGGATGTTTACCTCAAGGACCTCTGGCCAACCCAGGCAGAGATTGCTGAATTGGTGGGTCAAACGGTGACCCGAGAGGCGTTCTTAGAAAAATACGCCGATGTCTTTAAGGGTGACGAGAAATGGCAGGGCGTGGAGACGACGGATAGTCAGACCTACGACTGGCCGCCGCAGTCGACCTATGTGCAGAATCCACCGTATTTCCAAGGGATTACGATGGAGACCAAGAAGATCGAGAATATCGAGGACGCCAAAATTCTGGCCGTGCTTGGGGATATGATCACGACCGACCATATCTCGCCAGCGGGCTCGTTCAAGGAGACGACACCAGCCGGGCAGTACCTGCGCGAACATCAGGTTCCGGTGCGGGAGTTCAATTCTTATGGCTCGCGGCGCGGCAATCACGAGGTAATGATGCGCGGCACGTTTGCCAACATTCGCATCAAGAACGAGATGCTGGAGGGCGTCGAGGGCGGCTATACGTTGGGGCCAGATGGTCAGCAAACCTCGATCTACGAGGCGGCGATGGCGCATCAGGCGGCGGGCACCCCGTTGGTGGTCTTTGGTGGCGAGCAATATGGCGCGGGCTCCAGCCGCGACTGGGCGGCAAAGGGCACGGCGCTGTTGGGTGTGAAGGCCGTGATTGCGCAGAGTTTTGAGCGGATCCACCGCTCCAACCTTGTCGGGATGGGGGTTATTCCCTTTGAGTTCACCGGTGGGGATAGCCGGAAAACCCTTGGGTTGACCGGGCAAGAAACCGTTTCTATTCAAGGGCTTGATACGATTGAGCCATTGGCGGACGTGCCGGCCACGATCACCTATGCGGATGGCAGGACCAAAGCGATCCTGCTGAAATGCCGGATAGATACCGGGGTCGAGATCGAATATATCGAAAACGGCGGTGTGCTGCATTACGTACTGAGAAATCTGGCGAAAAGTTAAGCCAAGCACGAGAAACGGCCCCTTTCCCGGCAAAAGGGAAGGGGGGGAATGCAGTTGCGTTTATGATTTCGCGTTGATGAAAAGAGCGGCGGGCCCGCCTGATGCGGTTTGCCTTTGAACCGGGGCTTTAGGCCGGTCATCAATCCGATCAATGTTTCTGGCGGCCACGCTCGGGATGTTTACCGTGGTTTGCGCGTGGCCTTTCCGCTGTTGTGCACAGCCGGGGTTCTACGCGTCACTTCTTGCGATTCCATTAACCAAGCGTGCGCGGCTTTGCAGATTTCGCAACGCGCGGCGTGCTTGCCAATTGGGTCTGGGTCTTTAGACTGTGACCAAAGCAACTTCGCGGAGGGCGAGATGGCGCGACTTGACTTACCACCGATCTGGTTGCTGGGGATGATTATTCTGGCGACTGTTTTGCATTATTTCTGGCCGATCCTGCCTTTTTCCGGCGGGTATCTTGCCATTCTGGCGGGGATTTTGTGCCTTGGTGGCGTGGCGCTAATTCTTGTGGCGGCGAGGCATTTCAGAGCGCAGGAAACCACCATACATCCCGGCGGCAAGCCAACTTCTCTGATCATTGCGGGGCCATATCGGTTGTCGCGTAATCCGATTTATCTGGCGCTGGCGATGATTCTGACCGGGGTTGCGATCTGGCTGGGGTCGTTGTTGCCGCTGCTGGTGGTTGTGCTTTTTGTCACCGTGATCACCCGGCGCTTCATCGAACCAGAGGAGGCCAGATTGCGCGAGGCCTTTGGAGCGGAAGCAGAAGAATACATAAATAAAACAAGGAGATGGATATGACCTCTGATCAGATCAAAGGCTATCACGCACATGTCTATTTCGAGGAAAACACGACTGATCTGGCCCGCAGTATCTGCGAGGCAGCGGCGCGTGAATTCGGCGTTCAGATGGGCCGGATGCACGAACGCCCGGTCGGCCCACATCCGATGTTTTCCTGCCAACTGGCGGCAAGCCCCGACCAATTTGCCGCGCTGTTGCCCTGGCTTGCACTGAACCGGCAGGGGTTGATTGTCTTTGCCCATCCCGAGACCGGTGACGATCTGGCCGATCACCGCGATCACGGAATTTGGCTTGGCACGGGTCTCGCGCTTGATTTTTCGATTTTTGAATGAGCCGCTGGTTTGTAACAATATCCTCGCAAAGGCTTGATTGGTCTTGGCCCCGGGCATTGCCTAAGAAGGGGCGGGAACCACGAAACCGGGATCACAGACACATGCGTCATCTGTTTTTTAGCTTGCTTGCGATTGCGTTGATGTCAGGGGCGCAGGCACGGGCCCAGGATTACCCGGTTGTGGTGGAATTGTTCACGTCGCAGGGCTGTTCGTCCTGTCCGCCTGCGGATGAAATTCTGACTGAACTCGCCGGGCGAAAAGATGTGATCGCGCTGGCTTTGCATGTGGATTACTGGGATTATCTCGGCTGGCCGGATGCTTTTGCCTCTGCGGCTTTTACCAACCGGCAGCGTGCTTATGCGAGGGCAGCGCAAAAACGCACGATCTATACACCGCAGGTGATTGTGCAGGGCGTCAGTCATGCGATCGGCAATCGCGCGGCTGATGTTTTGTCTGCGATCCGTGCGAATTCGCGCATGGCGCGTGCGGTTGATCTGAACGTGGAGCGCAAGGGCAACCAATTGGTGATCGAACTTGCCGCAGTGGGCGGGTCTGTTGGTCCGGCGGTGATCCAGGTTGTGCGCTATATGCCTGAAGAGACAGTGCAAATTCGCGGCGGCGAAAATGCAGGCCGCAAGATTGTTTATTCGAATATCGTTTCCGACTGGCGCTCTATTGCGCGGTGGAATGGCAATTCGAAGATGCGCACCACCACGCGCGTTACCGGCAACGAGCCGATTGTGGTGCTGATCCAGCTGGAGAATTACGGTCCAATCGTGGCCGCAGCCGAACTACGTTAACGCAATCGGCTAAACAAATTTCCAGCGTTTGTGAGCCCAGAACCATTGCCCGGGACGAGCGCGGATTTGCGCCTCGAGCGAGGCATTGATCGCGCCCGTCATCGTTTCAGCGTCGGAATGCGGGATCGGGTCTTCGAAAATCACCTCGAAATTGACCCCATCGGGGCATCTTATGCCGTAGAACGGGACCAGCAAGGCGTTGAATTTCAGCGCGAATTCGGCGGCCGACAGCATGGTCGTGGCGGGTTTGCCCAAAAAGGGCATGATCTTGCCCTCGTTCGCGGCCTGATCGTTCAGCATTGCAATCGCACCGCCGTTTTTCAACTGGGTCAGCAGTGCCTTGGTGCCTTTCATCCCACGCGAAAAATTTGGTCGCGCAAGCCGGTTCATCGCCGCGACATAGCGCCGGTTGGTATAGCCGTTGTTCATCGGGCGATAGATCGCAGCGGTGTCATGGCCGAGATCGCTCAGCAACACGCGCGGCACCTGATAATTGCCGAAATGCCCGGACACCAGAATGACCGGGCGCTTGTTTTCCAATGCCTCAAGCAGGCTCGCAACGCCGCTGCCACCCATCTGCGCCTTGCGGGCGTGATGCAAAAAACCCGCCACATTGAAACTTTCGACCATCAGTTTGGTGGCATTGGCATTGGCTTCGCGGGCCAGAGCGGCGCGGTTTTCAACGCTGAAATCGGCGGCGATGTGATCGAGGTTGTGATAAATCCGCCGGTTCACCCCAAACAGCGGCGCAAGTATCGAATTGGCAAATCCGGCAGCGACGTTGAGGCTGGTTTTATGCGGCAGCAAGCGCAACAGGAAAAACAACGCGCGGATTGGCAGGTCGATCGTATAGTGAAGCGGACCAAACTGCTCGAATTCGGGGCTAGCCATTTTGTTCCTTCCGGGCACGCCGCGACAGGCGAAACTCGCGCTGCCAGACATAAATGCCGGCCCCGACAATAATCAGGGCACCTAAGAGGACCCATTTATCAGGATATTCGTCAAAGAACAGCATTCCCCAGAGCGAGGCGAGGGGAACCCCCATATAGGCAACCGGCGCGATGGCACCTGCTTCGGCCAGCGACAGGGCACGGATCAGGGCGTATTGGCCGATCCCCGCCACGCTGCCCAAGGCGCCAAAGATCAGCCATTCGCTCAGCGTTGGCCAGCTCCAGAAAAATGGAACAATCAGGCTGGCAATCAGCGTGCCGATGAGCGTGGTGTAAAGAAACGAGGTCCAGACGCTTTCATTGCGGCCCAAAAACCGCGTTGAGATCGTGTAACCCGCATAACAAAGTGCCGCCAGCGCGGGCAGCAGGGCCGCGGGGGTGAAAACATCGCTGCCCGGACGAATGATGACCAGTGCGCCGATCAACCCGATGGACACCCCAACGGCGCGGCGCAGCCCCAGGCTTTCGCCAAGGATCAAAGCCGCCCCAAGCGTGATCAGCATCGGGTTCAGCGCCATGATGGCGCTGGCATCGGCAAGACCGACCAGCACAATGCCGAAAAAGAAGCTCATGGTCGCGGCAAAAAGAAAGCCCGAGCGGATGAGTTGCAGTCCAAGGTGGTTGGTTTTGAGAACGTGGTGCAAACGCGGGGCCAAAAGGATCGTAGCCACCAGCGTTTGGGCACTATAACGCGCCCAAACCACCTGAATTGTATGCAAATCTTTGGCCAACCCCTTGGCAATCGCATCCATGACGGTAAACAAAAAGATCGTCACCATCATGAACAACACACCTTGTGCAGTCGGAGACAGCCTTGAAATCAAGGGCTTAGCGCCCTTTGCACACCGATCATACTGTCACGGGTGACAAGGGCGGCGAGTTGTTCCTCGTTGAAAGTCTCTGTGCCTTCGGGGCGTTTGGGGATCACGATATAGCGCATATCGGCGGTTGAATCGTGGACCCTGACGGTCACATCGTCGGGCAGATCAAGGCCAAATTCGCGCAGCACCGCGCGGGGCGTTTTGACCACCCGGCTGCGATAGGCCTTTTGCTTGTACCAATCGGGCGGTAGGCCAAGCAGGTTGCGCGGATAACATGAACAAAGCGTGCAGACGATGACGTTGTGGACCTCGGCGGTGTTTTCGACCGCAATCAGGCGCAGCGCCCCGATGTCATAGCCCATTTCGCGACTGGCCGCAGAGGCGTCGTCCAACAGGCGCTGCCGAAACGCCGGGTCGACCCAGGCCCGTGCCACCACCCGCGCCCCATCAGCGGGTGAGCGGCTGTCCATCTGGTTGATCGTGGCCATCACCTCGGCTTCGGTGGTGATACCTTTTTCGATCAGCAATTCGCGGATTGCGATTTCCATGTTCTGAAAATAGCTCAGCGGCGCATCCTGATCCTTGCGATAGGGATGGCCCGAGGGGCTGAGGTGATCATGTTCGTGGTCGTGATCCGGGTGATCATGAGGCATCAGGTGTCTCCAGCGGCGTTAACCAATGGGCAAAGATTTCTGCATCGAGTGTATCGTCGGGGTTTTCGGCACCATCGCCCCAGATCTCGGCCATGCTAAAGCGCACGCGGTAGAGTTTCTGTTTGTCCGCCGCCAGTCCATAGGCCAGTTGTTCAGGGTTGCCAAAGCGGCCCAAGGGGCGTTCAATCAGCCCCATCTTGCCGCGCAAATAGGCTGGCGTGCGCACATGCCCCGGTGGCATCAACTCCGAAACCCGAACAAATTCAGTCATTTGCGCCCTCCGCGCAATCACCATAGGTGTCGCCTCTTGCGGCGACCTCGGCCATCTTTTCACCGAGTTCGTGAATGGAATAGACCCCGGCTTCGATCAGGTTCTGGTTCACCGATTGCACCCAGCGTTCGTAATAGCTTTGGGTTTCAAACGCCTCCGGCCCCATGTCCTCCAGAACCCGGCGTAGCCCGTCAACGGTGAAGTGCCCCTTGGAGGAGGCGATGACCATTAACGCATCCACACGCTTTTCCCAAAGCGCGAAATCGTGATCCTCGGGGACAACCGGCCCCGCCGGCAATCCTCCCATGTCGTGCCAGCGGCGTCCGGGTTTATCGCTCATGGCGCGAGGTTAGAATCGCTTTTGACGAAGAGCAATGGCTGTTGTGTCGCGCCCGGGGCTGCGCCAGTCTGGTGGCATGATATTTGTTGATATGTGGAAATCCCTGCGCGCGCTGCCCTTTTGGGTTCAGATCTGGGTTGTTGTCATTCTGGTCCCGGTAAACTTTGCCGCGCTGTTGTTTTGGGATGCGGCTTATGGGCGGCTTGTCGGATTTCTTGCGGCATTTGCGGTTCTGGTGAATGTGGTGCCCTTGTTTCGGGATCGCGGGTTTTCCAAGGCCATGGCGCTTAGTCATGTGGTGCTCTGGATTCCCCTGGTGGCGCTGATTGTCTGGTTGTTGTGGCAGGGCGGGGTTGTTGGCGGCTATGTCTGGTTTTTGTGGCTGTTGCTGTTGGTCGATGGAATTTCACTGGCCTTTGATATTCCTGATGCCTGGAAATGGTGGCAGGGTGATCGCAAACCCGCAGGTGACTGAGCGCGGGCAGGGCCGTGTAATTGAGTAGTTTTCAGAACAAAGACGTCAGGGGCGGCAAAAGACCAGTAGCCGGTTGTTTGCGGGCATGGGGATCAGGGCATGGGGATCAAGGCCGGAATCTTGTGCAATTTTGGTTAGATCACGGGTGTCGCGCAGGCCCCAGTCTGGGTTTTCGGCCCTTAGGCGGCGATCAAATTCAGCGTTGCCTTCCCCGGTATGCGCACCATTTTCTGAAAATGGGCCGTAAAAGGCGACAAGCCCGCCGCGCCCAAGGCGATCAGCAGCGCCTTGCAGGATACGGGTCGCGGTGATGCGGGGGGATATATGAATGACGTTGAGGCTGAGGATCAGGCAAAGCGGGCCGAGTGCGGTCAGGGCCGGGGCCTGCCACCATCTGCGGGTGGCGTCCAGATCAAGGGCCTGACCGGTGGCCGCGGCTTGATGCGCCCGCCAGGCATCAATGCTGGTGCGATGCACCGGATCGGGTTCGGAAGGGTGCCACTTAAGCTGCGGAAATGCGGTGGCAAACGTCAGGATATGCTGGCCGGTGCCAGAGCCGATTTCAAGCGCGACACCGGATTTTTCGCGCAGCAACGGTTCTAACGCCTTGATCACTGGCGGGCCGTTTTTGGTGACGAGGCCGGAAGAAATCCGGCCATCGTCGCTGGCATTGCGGAATTTTGCCGCGTGGCCCGTGGTGGGGCCGGAGCTCATTTACTGACGGGGCCGATCAGCATGACCATCTGGCGGCCTTCGAGTTTTGGCATGTTTTCGACCTTGCCGATCTCTTCGACGTCGGCGGCAACCCGATGCAGCAGCTCAAGTCCGAGGTTCTGGTGGGCCATTTCCCGTCCTCTGAAACGCATGGTGATTTTCACCTTGTCGCCGTTTTCGAGGAACTTCACCACGTTGCGCATCTTTACGCCGTAGTCATGCACATCAGTATTCGGGCGGAATTTGATTTCCTTGATCTCGATGATCTTTTGCTTTTTTCGGGCTTCGGATTCGCGCTTTTGCTGTTCGTATTTGAACTTGCCAAAGTCCATCACCTTGCAGACCGGCGGCCTGGCGTTGGGCGAAATCTCGACCAGATCGAGCCCGGCAATTTCTGCCAGCCGCATGCCTTCTTCGGGGGTGGTTACACCGACATTTTCGCCGTCAGCGCCAATCAGTCGGATTTCGGTTTCGCGGATTTTCTCGTTCACGCGGGGGCCGGTGTCGCGCGTCGGGGGCGCGTTGTGGGGTCTGCGGGCTATGGGTTTCGAGTCCTTTGTTGTTCGAATTTCGCGCTGAACCTAGTCGCCCTTTGGCGCGGGTTCAAGCACTTCGCAAGTGGCGGATGTTTTTTGTGTCGTCAAGACATATCGGCGTTGAGGGGTCATCAAGTTTCAAGATGTTGTGAGTTTTCCGGGCGGATACCGGATATTTGCCAGATTCCCCTTGTTTGTCAGCGCTCAATCAGAGCAAATAAACCAATGGGAAAACTCTGTCGGGGGGACATGAAATGAATAGAATGACCTTAATTATCGCAGCGGCCGCCATCGTGGTCGGCGGCTGGGCGTATTATTCCAACGAACAGGCCAAGGAAACCGCGCGGATGGAAGCGGCCGAAGCGGCTGCTGCTGCTGAAGCGGCTGCCGAAGCTGCCGCCAAGGCCGCCGAGGAAGAGGCTGCTGCCGCCGCCGAAGCTGCTGCTGCAGCTGAAGCTGCCGCCGCTGAAGAAGCCGCTGCTGCTGCCAAGGCCGCAGAAGAGGCCGCCGCCGCCGAGGCTGCTGCCGCTGAAGAAGCCGCAGCAAAAGCGGCCGAGGAAGCAGCTGCCAAAGCCGCCGCAGAAGCTGCCGCCGAAGAAGAAGCCGCCGCCGCCGCCAAAGCCGCTGAGGAAGCTGCGGCAGAAGCCGCCGCTGCTGCTGCCAAAGCCGCCGAAGAAGCGGCTGCCGCTGCTGCCGAAGAAGCCGCCGCAGCCGTTGAAACCGCCACAGAAAGCGCAGGCGCCGTTGCCGAAGCGGTTGAGGAAGAAGCCGCAGAACTGGTCGAAGGTGCACAATCCAGCATTGCCAACGCCCTGCCGGTGTTCGGCACGATGGTTGATGTGGACTATGCCGCGCGGGTCTGGGGAGCGATGGAAAAAGCCAAGCTGATCGGCCCGGACATGCTGCGTGCAACACCTTATGAGGGTAATGAACCTCATGGCATGATGCTGGAACTGTTCATGCTGAAAGCGACGATCGGTGATCACACCGGCGATCTGATCGTCAAGAAGAACTATGGCCCCGAAGGGGTTTCCGCGGAAGAGGTTCTGGCTGATCCCGAAGCGCATCTCGGTGCGATCACCGTTATGTTCCGCCGCGAGGCAGGCTATGACGAGGACACCAAAAACTGGTTCTGGGTGAAATATCTGCCCGATGGTTCGCTGGACAGAAATCCGGCCGGCAAACGACTGGCCGGTAAGGTTGCCAAAGGTGCGGATGTCGGCTGTATCGCTTGCCATGTGGCGGCTGATGGCGATGATTTCGTCTTTTCGCCGGGTGATTTCTGACCCGCCTGACAGGCTGAATACTCGAAAAGGGGCCGCCGTTGCTGCGGCCCCTTTTTTGTATGCGGACCTTGCCGGGCCGGGGTTAACCGTTGAGGCGGATGCGATGCGCCAAAACCGATTTCATGCCGTTCTTTTTATCCTGATCGCCTCGGCATTTGTGGCGCTGATCAAGCGGCTGACCGGGCGCGAGCGGCCGCTGCAAATTCTGTTTGTGAACAATGGGATCGGGCTGGTGATTTCAACGCTTGCGGTGCTTTGGGTGTTTCAACCGCCAAGTGCGCTGCAATGGGTTGCTTTGGCCGGACTTGGGGCGACGATGGCGCTGGCGCAGGGGGCTTATATTCAGGCCTTGGGGCGGGCAGAGGCGTCTTTTGTCGTGCCGTTTTCCTATGCCACACTGGTTTTCGCGGCGTTTTATGATTTTCTTGCGTTTGATGTGCGTCCCGAGGTCCTGTCCTGGGTCGGGGCGGGGATTATTATTGCTGGCGGGGTTCTATTGGCCTGGCGTGAATCGGTGAACATGGCAGCGTCTCCGGCGGCAGGTGGCCGCCGGAAACAGGGTTAACGCAAGTCCGGCGGGGTGGCCTCTGCTTGCAGGTCTTTGACCACCTCGTCGAGCGGCAAAACCTTGGAGCCTTTGTCGCCGAGGCGGCGCATGGAAACGGTGCGCTCTTCGACCTCTTTCATGCCTATGGCGAGGATGACGGGCACTTTGCCGACCGAATGTTCGCGGACCTTGTAGTTGATCTTTTCGTTGCGAATATCCGCCTCGGCGCGCACGCCCTTTGCTTTGAGCGCGGCGACCACCTCGGCGACATAATCATCCGCCTCGGAGATGATCGAGGCTACGACGACTTGCCGGGGCGCGATCCAGAACGGCAGTTTGCCGGCGTGGCTTTCGATCAGGATGCCGATGAAACGCTCGAACGAGCCAAGCGTTGCGCGGTGCAGCATGACGGGTCGGTGTTTGTTCCCGTCCTGGCCGATGTAATTGGCGTCGAGCCGCTCGGGGAGGACGAAATCCACCTGATGGGTGCCGCATTGCCAGTCGCGACCAATGGCGTCGGTCAGAACAAACTCCAGTTTCGGGCCGTAAAACGCGCCTTCGCCGGGGTTCATTTCTGGTTCGATCCCGGCGGCGCGGGTGGCAGAGAGAAGGGCTTCTTCGGCCTTGTCCCAAACTGCGTCACTGCCTGACCGCGTTTCCGGTCGATCCGAGAATTTCACCTTGAAATCAGTGAATCCAAGGTCGCGGTAGATGCCGGAGAGGAAGTCAATATAGACGGCGGTTTCGGATTCAATCTGATCCTCGGCGCAGAAGATATGGCCGTCGTCCTGGGTAAAGCCACGCACCCGCATGATGCCATGCAATGCACCAGAGGGTTCATAGCGGTTGCAGGAGCCAAATTCGGCCATGCGCAGCGGCAGGTCGCGGTAGGATTTGAGGCCCTGGTTGAAGATCTGAACGTGGCAGGGGCAGTTCATCGGCTTTAAGGCGTTGATGGCTTTTTCACGCGCGTGATCCTCGTCGACTTCGACGATAAACATGTTTTCCTGATACTTTTCCCAGTGCCCGGAGGCCTCCCAAAGGCGGCGGTCAACCACTTGCGGCGTGTTCACCTCGACGTAGCCGCCCGCGTGTTGTTGGCGGCGCATGTAGTCCTGCAAGGTGGTGTAGATCGTCCAGCCGTTGGGGTGCCAGAAAACCTGACCGGGGGCCTCTTCCTGCATGTGAAAGAGGTCCATTTCGCGGCCCAATTTGCGGTGATCGCGTTTTTCGGCCTCCTCCAACATGTGAAGGTGGGCTTTGAGGTCGTTTTTGTTCTGAAACGCCACGCCGTAGATGCGTTGCAGCATCTTGTTGTCGGAATTTCCGCGCCAGTAAGCCCCCGCGACCTTCATCAGCTTGAACGCATCGGCAGGCACTTGACCAGTGTGCACCAGATGCGGTCCCCGGCAGAGATCCTGCCAGTGGCCGTGCCAATACATGCGAATGTCCTCGCCCTCGGGGATCATGCCAATCAGTTCGACCTTATAGGGCTCGTTGTTGGCTTCGTAGAACTTGAGGGCGCGGTCGCGGTCCCAAACCTCTGTCGTGACGGGTTCGCGTTTGTTGATGATTTCCTTCATCTTTTTCTCGATCTGGCCGAGGTCGTCGGAGGAAAACGGCTCCTCCCGGTCGAAATCGTAATACCAGCCGTGTTCGATGACGGGGCCGATGGTGACGCGCACATCGGGCCAGATTTCCTGCACCGCGCGCGCCATAATATGGGCGGCGTCATGGCGGATGAGTTCCAGCGCCTGCGCGTCGTCCTTGATGGTGTGAATGGCGAAATCCGCATCGCCATGGATCGCGGTCGAGAGGTCCGAATGCCTGCCATTGATCGAACAGGAAAACGCGGCCTTGGCGAGCGATTTGGAGATGTCGGCGGCAACTTCTGCGCCGGTTACGCCAGCGTCATACTGCCGTGCATTGCCATCGGGTAGGGTGAGGGAAATCTGTGCCATTGCGGGCATCCTCCATCGGTTTGGCGCCTACGAAACGCCCGGTTGCGGTTGGTCTGGATATGGACCGGGGACGCGGAGGGGTCAAGGGGGCGACCTTACGTCCAATATAGTTTCGCGCCTTGAGTGGTGCCGGGCCATCAGTCATAGTTCAGCGGCAATTCCGGGAGGTTCTTATGGCGCTTCAAAAGATGATTTCTGCAACCGGGCGTGAATTAGCGTTTCACAAAACGAACGGGCAGGGGCCGGATGTTGTCTTTCTGGGCGGCTTTATGTCCGATATGTCCGGCACCAAGGCGCTTTATCTGGAAGATTGGGCCAAGGCGCGAGGTTTTGGCTATTTGCGGCTTGATTATTCCGGGCACGGGCAATCTGGCGGTGCATTTGAAGAAGGTTGCATCGGTGAATGGGCGGCGGATGCTAGAGATGTGATCACAAAGGCGACGACGGGGAAGGTTGTGTTGGTCGGCTCCTCCATGGGAGGCTGGATTTCGCTTCTGTTGGCGCGACAAATGCCTGAAAAGATTGCCGGAATGGTGACAATCGCTGCGGCCCCCGATTTTACCGAGGATAAGTTGTGGACTGGGTTCGATGATGTTCAGCGGGCCGAAATGCGTCGTGATGGGCGTATTGAAATACCATCTGGCTATGATGATGGACCATATGTGATCACAAACCGACTGATTGAGGACGGGCGCGAAAATCTGGTGATGCGTAGCCCGCTAAATCTGCCGTTTCCGGTCAGAATGCTGCAAGGCACGGCGGATGAGGATGTTGATCAAGGTGTTGCCCTGCGGCTACTCGATCATGCAACAGGGCCGGATATCCGCCTGACGCTTGTTAAAGGGGCGGATCACCGCTTTTCATCGCCGAGCGCCCTGGGGCTGATCGGCAAATCAATTCATTCCGGGCTTCAAATGGCAAAGGATTAGCAAATGCGCAGAACAGGAAAATTCTTGGGACGGGTTATCATCGTCATCGCCCTATTGGGAGCAGCGCTTTGGGTCTTTGGGCCGCGTGAACCGGTCGATCTTGAAATCTCGTTTGATTCCAATTCTTTGGGCGATGATCTTGACGCCTATTTGCAGGACCAGGAAGCCCGCTTTGATGACATCACCCCGGGCGCTGAAAAGCGGATCGACTGGGCCGGAGAGGCTGGCGAAAAGACGCCACTGGCGATTGTTTATCTGCACGGCTGGTCGGCGGCAGCGCCGGAAATCAGCCCGGTGCCGGAAAATGCGGCCAAGGCTGTGGGGGCAAATGCTTTTTTCACACGGCTGAGCGGGCATGGGCGCAGTGGCGCGGCCTTGGCCGAAGCCACAGCCGGTGACTGGCTGGAAGATGTGGCCGAGGCGATGGAAATCGGGCGGCGGATTGGCGAGCGGGTAGTGCTTATCGGCACCTCGACCGGTGGGACGCTGGCGGCGGAAATCGCGGCTGATCCGGCTTTGTCGGAAAACCTGGCCGGCATTGCCTTTGTCAGCCCGAATTTCGCGGTAAACTCACCGATTGCCTTTGTGATGACCATGCCCTTTGCCCGTCAATTGGTGCCAATGCTGGCAGGTGAAACCCGCTCATGGGAGGCGCAAAACGAGTTGCATGAAAAGTTCTGGACGACCTCTTATCCAAGCGTCGCGGTCCTGCCGATGGGGGCGCTGGTGAAACATGCCAATACGCTTGATTTTGCAGGGATTTCCACACCGGCGCTTTTTGTTTTCACGATGAATGACACGGTTGTTGATCACCGCGCCACGGTGGAAGTGATCGAGCAATGGGGCGGCTCAACGTTGGTTGTCAACCCAAGTATTCCGCCCGAAGAAGGCAGCGAGGACAGTCATGTTCTGGCCGGCGACATTGTCAGCCCGCAGCGCACCACAAGTGTCAGCAAAACTCTGATCGACTGGATCAGCGGTTTGTGATCAGAGCATAATTCCGATGACGACCATCATCAGTCCGATGGCCGAAACACCCATGGCGCCCATGTTCAGCGCAACGACGGTTTGCAGGCGAGCTTTCATCTGCTCGTCATCCAACCCCTGACGCTTGGCCGAAACCGCCAGCCAAATGCAGTAAAGCAGACCCAAAAGGCCAAGAAGGGCGACGCCTGCGCCGATCGGAATGAGGATGTCCATGTCGTCCCTTTCTGTGATTGCCCCCCGCGCCTAAAGAAATCCCGCGAATTCTTCAAGTGGCGCTTGAAGGGCGGATGGTCACGGTCTAGGAAAGCGATCTGATCAAAGCGACGAGGGCCTGACAATGGACGACAACGAAAGCCAATCCACCTACCGCGTAGCCTCCGGCGAGCTTCGCGCTTTTGTTGAGCGTTATGAAAGACTTGAGGCGGAAAAGAAGGATATCGCGGACCAGCAAAAAGAGGTGATGGCCGAAGCCAAAGGGCGCGGCTATGACACCAAGGTTCTGCGCAAGGTTGTTGCCCTCAGAAAACGTGACCCACAGGATATTTCCGAAGAAGAGGCCGTGCTTGACCTCTACAAAGAAGCGCTTGGCATGTAGGCGCCAAGGCCTCCTTCTTTATGCCCTTAAATATCCGAATCCGACGGCGGCCCCGAAAAACTCAGGGCGAGATGAACTGCACGCCCTGCATTCGTTCAATGGTGAAGAGATCTTCCTCGTAACGTTCGGTTAATGCCGAGACAAAATCCATCGTCCAGCCCGGGGCCTCCACCAGTTGGGTGGGGTCTTCGACCTCGAATTTGTCCAGAAACGCCCCAAGAATACGTCGCCGCTGGATCTCATTCGCGGGGGGGTGGCTTTTGAGATAACTTTCCATGCGATCCAGTCCCTCCTGACGCATGATCGTGCGCAGAAAATCATCAAGGCCCACCAACCGGTCCGGCGTCCCGAAATCAGTGATTTCGCGCATCAGTTCACGCCAGATGAACGGCGTGTCCTCGTTGCTCCAGACCTTGAGGGGGACATGATCGGGCAGGGCAGCGCGAATGTTGTTCACGACCCCAGACCACAGCAGATGCATCGGGTCGGCTTGCGCCAGATAGGCCTCGAAACTCGCGCCGCCGGATTTGGCAAAACAGGCCGGCAGAAATGTCGCGGGATTACGGATCGCGAGGCAGAATTCCACTTCCTGATCGGGAAAGAGATTGAACAAGCGCTGGCATTTGTCGCCCGCTTCGCCGTAGAGCCGCCCGTTGTCGATGATTTTCGGTGGGCCGCACAAAAAGGCGTCGTTGGAGAAGATGATCCGTTCGGGATCGTCCTCGCTCAGGATGGAATCAAGCATGATTTCCTGAACTTTCGCATCCGCTGCATCGCCTTGAAGAACCAGAAGCGTTTCACGCAGAATCGGACGGAATCGCGCGAAACTGGGCGCGATAATTCGTTCCTCGGCCAAAATCTTTTGATTTCGGGCCAGGCAATAGCGGATTTGGCCCTCATCGGTGCAATGGGCGCCGATATGATAGACGATCTGCATGTTGCGAGCCTTGCCCCCTTGAGGATGTTCACATTGTCAGGCCCACTATATAGGGCCTTGGCCAATGAATTAAACACTAATCCTGCGGCAATTTCGGTCGATGGGGCGGCTTGTTCCCCGGCGGTGCATTTGCTAAGCCTGAAAGGACGAGCGTTTGAGTCAGGTATAACCATGGTCGAGCACAGCCCCCCCGGTGTTTTCAAACGCACATTCGCTTTTGGCGGGGTCTGGTCATTGGGCGCTTTGGCAATCGCGGCTTTGGTGCTGGCCCCTATTCTGGCAGTGGTGTTTCTGGCGATTTTCCCAAGCGACAATATCTGGCCGCATCTCTGGGCAACAACGTTGCCGCGCTATTTTACCAATTCGCTGATCCTGATGATCTCGGTCGGGCTGATCACAGCACTTGTGGGCACCGGGGCTGCCTGGCTGGTGGCGATGTATCGTTTTCCGCTTAGAAACATCCTGCAATGGGCGCTTTTGCTGCCTTTGGCGATCCCGGCTTACATTGGTGCCTACGCATTGGTGGATCTGCTGGAATATGCCGGTCCGGTGCAATCGGGGCTGCGTGCGGTTTTTGGCTGGACCTCGGCGCGGGATTACTACTTTCCTGAAATCCGCTCGCGCGGCTCGGCGGTGCTTGTGCTGTCGGCGGCACTTTATCCTTACGTCTATCTGCTGGCGAAAACCGCCTTTCGCGAGCAATCCGCTGGCATGTTGGAGGTCAGCCGTGCGCTTGGCTCCGGCCCCTGGGGGATGTTCTTGCGCGTGGGCCTGCCGCTGGCCCGTCCAGCCATTGCCGCGGGTGTTGCCATCGCCATGATGGAGACGGCGAATGATTTTGGCACCGTTGAGTTTTTCGCCGTGCAGACACTGACCACCGGGATTTTTACCGTCTGGCTGGAGGCCAACAACGCCGGGGGCGCGGCACAGATTGCGCTGGTCATTCTGGGGCTTGTGTTCATTCTGGTGGCGATTGAAAAGGCCAGCCGCGCACGGATCCGGTTCTTTCGCACCACCAGCCGCGCCGCCCCGGTCGAGCCGCGCCGCCTGCGCGGACCTCGTGCGATGCTGGCGACAATGCTCTGCCTGATCCCCTTTCTGGCGGGTTTTTTGATCCCTGCCAGCGTGATTTCCTGGCACGCGCTTGACAACGCCGGCATCTGGACGGAACCGGGATTATACCGCGCCTTGTTATCGACGATTTGGGTTGGCGGGATGGCGGCAATTCTGACGGTTTTGGGGGCGGTTTTTCTGGTTTACGGCGTGCGGCTGTCGGGCAATCGCCTGCCGCGCTATGTGCTGCCGGCCACAACGATCGGCTACGCGGCCCCCGGCGCGGTGTTGGGGATCGGGCTTTTGATCCCGCTGGCGGCGATGGATCACGGGCTGGCGGATTTTGTGCTGGCGCTGACGGGCTGGGATCCCGGGCTGATGCTGACCGGCACGGCCTTTGCGATCATCCTGGCCTATTTCGTACGCTTTTTTGCAATCGCACAAGGGGCGGCAGACGCGGCCTTCGGCCGGATTTCCCCCTCCTTGCCGATGGCGGCGCGGTCGTTGGGGGAAACTGCGGGCACGACACTGTGGCGGGTGCATCTGCCGATCATGCGCGGCTCCATCGCGACGGCCTTGCTGCTGGTTTTTGTCGATGCGGTGAAAGAGCTGCCTGCAACGCTGTTGCTGCGCCCGTTCAATTTCAACACATTGGCGACCAAAGTCTACGACCACGCGAGTCTCGAGGACCTCGGCCGCGCCGCGCCTGCCGCGATCATCATCATGATCGTCGGCCTCAGCGCGGTGTTGATCCTGGCACGCTCACAAAAGTAACAAACCCCCTTGCCAAATCGCCCAAGACAACGCTAAACGACGCCCCAGTGCCCCTATAGCTCAGCTGGTAGAGCAACTGATTTGTAATCAGTAGGTCCGCGGTTCGAGTCCGTGTGGGGGCACCATCGCATCAGCTAACTCAATGGTATCGCTTCAGCTTTTAGCCACTGCTAGGAGCCGTAGACCATCGCGCAGGGTGTTGCCCGCGGTTTCACCTTAGCCGCGCATTGCGTCGACGCCCGCCCCGCAGAGCCGGCCCCGAACCGCTACGCTTTCAGAAACAGCTGGATATCCGCGACGTTTGTGCCCGTGGTACCGGTTTTCAGCAGGTCGCCGCTCGCCTTCAGCGCGTGGTAGCTGTCGTTGTTGGCAAGGTCGCCGCTGAGGTCGCGTCCGGCTTTTGACAGCCGTGCGGTCGTGCCTTCGTCGACGAGCCCGCCTGCTGCGTCGCATGGCCCGTCGCGCCCGTCGGTGCCGCCGCTGAGGAATACCCAAGGTGCGGAGAAGTTTTCTGCGCCCGCCGCAACGCGTAGGGTGAGTTCCTGGTTGCGTCCGCCAAGGCCGTTGCCTGTCAGGTTCACCGTCGTCTCGCCGCCCCAGATCAGCAGTTGGCTTTGACCGGGAGGACAGTCTTTGGCGGCCGCAAGAATCTGGTGGGCCGCGTCAGCGACATCGCCGCAAAGCTGGTTGGACAGGATCTTTGGCGACCAGTCCTGGGCGGCTTGGGCAATCGCCGCGAGGCTGTGGCGGTTGGAACAGATTACTTCGATGTCGGCGGGCTCTGGCGTGGTTTTTTCGCTGGCTGGCGGGTTTTGCAGGGCTTTGCGAACGCTTTGCGGCAAATCATCCCAAACGCCGCGTGACCTCAGCAATTGCGCCGCTTCTATTGCTGTTCCAAGCGGGGTGGCCGTGGGGCCGCTTGCGATTGTGCTGGGGCTGTCTCCAATCACGTCGGAGACCACGAGGGTTCTGATTTTCGCCGGGGCCGCCAGCTTTGCCAAACCGCCCCCTTTTAGGCGTGAGAGATTCTGGCGCACCAGATTTATCTCTGTAATATCAAATCCATGCGCCAAAAGAATATCGTTTGTACGTGCCTTGTCTTGCAGAGAAACCCCCGCAATCGGAGCCGGTAAAAGGGCCGAGCCGCCACCGGAAATCAGGCAGAGCACATGATCTGATGCGCTGGTTTTTTTCAGGGTTTCGATCACCAGTTGACCGGCTCTGAGGCCCTGTTCATCGGGTGTTGGATGACCCGCGGCAATGACCGTGCAGCCGGGAATGTCGCAGGCATTTTCGCGATTTGTGACCACGATCGCCGTGACCCCAGCCCCCTTTGGGTGTTGCGCCAGCGCGGCCTCGGCCATGGCGCCAGCCGCCTTGCCGATGGCAATGATCAGATGGCGACCCGGACCGAGGTCGGGCAAGGGCCGTGCGGCAAGGGCGCGGGTAACCGCCGCCCCCGCATCCGCCGCGCGAACCCCGGTTTCAAACAGGGATCGCGCGATATTTCTAAGACTGCCGGTTTGCATCAAGCGGCGATCTGTCTGGCCTTGGCGACCAGAACTTCGGCCTGCCGGATCGAGGCATAGTCGATCAGCCGCCCGTCGAGGGAAACCGCGCCTTTGCCTGCGGCCTCTGCCTCGGCCATGGCTGCGAGTATGCGGTTGGCTTTGGTGATTTCAGCCTCCGAGGGGCTCATCACCTCGTTGGCGAGTGCGATCTGGCTGGGGTGGATCGCCCATTTGCCCTCGCAGCCCAAAACGGCGGCGCGATAGGCGGCGGCGCGATAGCCTTCGGGGTCGGAGAAATCGCCAAAGGGGCCGTCGATGGGACGCAGGCCATTGGCGCGGGCCGCGACCACCATATTGGCGATGGCCGAATGCCACATATCACCCCAGTGAACCGCGCGTGATCCGTCGCCCAGAGGGTCGGTCAGTACCGCGTAATTTTCGTTCACCCCGCCGATCACGGTCGTGCGTGCACGCATGCTGGCGGCATAATCTGCGACGCCAAAATGCAGGCTTTCGTTCCGCTTTGAGGCAGCGGCGATTTCGTTGACGTTTTGCATGCCCAAAGCGGTCTCGATTATATGCTCAAACCCGATGCGTTTTTTGGCCCCTGTCGCGTCCTCGATCTGGGTCACCAACATGTCCACGGCATAGACGTCAGCCGCCGTGCCTACCTTGGGGATCATGATCAGATCAAGCCGCTCGCCGGCCTGTTCCAGAATGTCCACCACGTCGCGATACATGTAGTGCGTGTCCAGACCGTTGATCCGAATCGACATGGTTTTTGTGTTCCAGTCGATCTCGTTCAACCCCTTGATGATGTTCTTGCGGGCGGTTTCTTTTTCATCTGGTGCAACGGCATCCTCCAGGTCAAGAAAGATCACGTCCACGTCGGATTGTGCAGCTTTTTCAAACATTTGAGGCTGGCTGCCGGGGACGGCCAATTCGCTGCGGTTGAGCCGGGCCGTGGCCTGTTCGATGGGGTGAAAACTCATGTCGGACCATTCCTTTTGTTGAGGTCGTTGGGCATGGCGTTCAGACAAATGGCGGAAAATCCGCGCTGTCAAGTAATTTTATTGCGCACAATTGCATGCAGACGAAAGATGATTACGCGTCATTCTGGCCGCCCGGAATTCGGCTGGAATAGTAAAATGCAATGGCCTGTGCGCGGTTCCTGACCGAGAGTTTTTCGTAGAGGTTCGAGAGGTGGAATTTGACGGTGTTGGTGGAGATGCCAAGTTCGCGCGACAACTCGCGATTTGTCAGCCCTTTCGAGAGCGCCTCCAGCATCACTTTTTCGCGCCGCGACAGGCTGTGGATCGGGTCGTTTTGCAACTCGCGCACGTCGATGAAGGGGAACACCATTTTGCCCGATGCCACTTCGGCGCAGGTGGTCAAAAGCCCTTCGACCTCACCGGCACGGGAGGCAAATCCCGCCGCACCCGCACTCATCGCAAGTCGCGGCAAATCCCTAGCGTCGTCGCCGTAGACCACCAGCCGGGGAGCGTTTTCCTGGCCGCGCAAAACCTCCAGCAGTTTTGCGCCGCCCAGAACCGGCAGATTCCAGTCGATCACGCCGATTTGCACGGGCACCCGCATCACCGTGCCCAAAAAACCCTCGGCGGTAGCCGAAGTTGCCACCAGCGAGAATCGCGGATCGCGTTCAAAAATCTCTGACATCGCGGATAGAACCAGCGGATTTGAGTCTGCGAGCATTACGTCGATCATGGGTCTCTTTCCGCTACCTTGTTGTTTTTACATCGATATTTTCAATAAACTACCCGTTTTGATAGGGTTAATCATCGTATACAACCGGATACTTACCTTAATGGGTGGGAAATCTCCTATCCTAATAGATACCCAAAAGCAGGAGTAACGAGTGTTGTGGGATTTCTCAACTGAGGATTTGCTGATCCGAGTGATTAAACCCGCAAGGACCAGCAGATGCCCGCGACCTCGTTTCCAAAATTGAACATCCCCCATACGATTGCTGCGGGCCCCGGACCGGGCAATACCGATCCGCGTGTGCTTGCCGCCTTTGCCGGGGCCGGTATGGCCGATCACATGCAGGAAGATGTTTTGCGCGGCATGGTCGAATGCAAGGAAATGCTGCGCAAGATCTGGGGGACGCGAAATATCCATACGTTCGGGGTGGCGGGAACCGGCTGGAGCGGGCTTGATATGATGTTCGCAGCAATCCGCCCGGGTGATCAGGTGGTTGCGTTCACCAATGGTACCTTTTCCGGCATTGACGCGCTGACGCTCAGGATCAAGGCCGCCACGCTTGAGGAACTGGCCGCTGACAGCCTGAACCCGCAGGCCGCCAGCGTCACCACAATTGAGGTTGCGCATGGCAAATCCGTGACCGGCGATACGATTGAGCGCGCCCTTGCCAAGCACAAGCCGAAATGGGCGTTCATGGCGCATTGGGAGACCGGGTCGGGCTGCATCAATGACCTGCAAGGCTTTTCGCAAGCCTGCGTGAAACACGGTGTCATGGGCCTGATCGACGCGGTGTCCTCGCTTGGGGTAGAGGATTTTCGCATTGACGATTATCCCGGCATCGTCGGCTGGGCCTCCTGTCCGCAAAAGGGCATCTGCTGTCTGCCATTGACCTATGCGCCGGTTAGTTTCAGCGATGAATATATTGCCGTGCTGAAGGCTGGTGGTACGCGCAGTTTTGTGCATCATCCGATCCTTGAGGCGCGGCATTGGGGGATCATCGACGGGCGCGACGTCGAAAAAGGTACCTATCACCGCACCCATTCCGCCTATGCCGTCGCCGCCTTTCACGAGGCGTTGCGCATCACGCTGGAGCAATCTCTGGCGGCGCGGGCGGCTCTTTATGCGTTTCACGAACGGGTGCTGCGCGAGGCGGTCAGCATGATGGGCTGCAAGGTCACGTCGAATATGACCAGCCTTGTTGTTCTCAATCTGCCCGACGATCTGGCGGGGCGCGAAATGGAGCTGGTGCAAAACTGCCGCGCCGCAGGATTTGGCATCTGGCCGACACTTTCTGCACCCGTTCAGGTTCGTATCGGCATCCTCAATTTGCTGACACCCTCGGACATCATTGACATCGTCAACCGGTTCGCTGACGCCATCCGATCCCTTGGCGGCGTGGTCTCCAAAGAGGCGGTCGACGAGGTGTTGCGTCGCCATTACCCCACTGCAATTGCTGCGGAATAGAGGACATCATGGATATTCACGAATACCAGGCCAAGGAAATCCTGTCGAAGTTCGGCGTAACCGTTCCGGCCGGCGCATTGGCCTATAGCCCGGAACAAGCGGTCTACCGCGCCCGTGAATTGGGTGGCGACAGATGGATCGTCAAGGCGCAGGTCCATGCCGGTGGGCGCGGCAAGGCGGGTGGCATCAAACTATGTGACAACGACAACGACATTCAGAACGCCAGCGAAAACATGTTTGGCCGCAAGCTGGTCACTCATCAGACCGGCCCCGAGGGCAAGGGGATTTACCGGGTCTATGTCGAGGCCGCGGTGCCGATCGAACAGGAATTTTACCTTGGCTTTGTGATGGATCGCACCAGCCAGCGGGTAATGATCGTTGCCAGCGCCGAGGGCGGGATGGAGATCGAGGAAATATCCGCCAACAAACCTGACAGCATCGTGCGCTCGACCGTCGAGCCTGCGGTTGGTCTGCAAGATTTTCAGGCCCGCGAAATCGCTTTTCAGCTTGGCATTGCGCCAAGCCTGATCAGCCAGATGGTGCGCACTTTGCAGGGCTGTTACCGGGCGTTTTCGGAACTGGATGCAACCATGGTCGAGGTCAATCCGCTGGTTGTCACCTCGGACGACCGGGTGATCGCGCTTGATGCGAAAATGACCTTTGATGACAACGCCTTGTTCCGCCATCCGCAAATCAGCGAACTACGTGACAAATCCCAGGAAGACCCGCGTGAAAGCCGTGCGGCGGATCGGGGTCTGAGCTATGTCGGGCTGGAGGGCAACATCGGTTGTATCGTGAACGGTGCGGGTCTGGCGATGGCCACCATGGACACGATCATGCTGGCGGGTGGGGCACCCGCAAATTTTCTTGATATCGGCGGCGGGGCGACACCTGAACGGGTTGCCAAGGCCTTTCGACTGGTGATGTCGGATCAGAATGTCGAGGCGGTTCTGGTAAATATTTTCGCCGGGATCAACCGCTGCGACTGGGTGGCTGAAGGTGTCGTTCAGGCGCTAAAAGAGGTGCAGGTGGATGTGCCGGTCATCGTCCGTCTTGCCGGCACGAATGTCGAGGAAGGTCAGAAAATCCTCGCCAAATCCGGCCTGCCAATCATCCGCGCCAACACGCTGATGGAAGCCGCTGAGCGCGCTGTCGGGGCCTGGAAAAACGATCTCAGTCAAGCAACCCGTATAAGGGCAATCACATGAGCATTCTTCTTGATCGCAACACGCCTGTTCTGGTTCAGGGCATCACCGGTCGCATGGCGCGGTTTCACACCCGGGACATGCTGGACTACGGCACCAATGTCGTGGGCGGTGTCGTTCCGGGCAAGGGCGGCGAAACAGTCGAGGGCGTACCAGTTTTCGACACCGTCAAAGCGGCCGTTGCCGCGACAGGTGCCGAGGCAAGTCTGGTTTTTGTCCCGCCACCCTTTGCGGCGGACAGCATCATGGAAGCGGCGGATGCCGGTATCAGCTATTGCGTTTGCATCACGGACGGTATTCCCGCAGGCGACATGATCCGGGTGAAACGCTATATGATGCGCTACCCCAAGGAACGCCGGATGGTTCTGACGGGGCCAAATTGCGCCGGTACGATCAGTCCGGGCAAAGCGATGCTGGGGATCATGCCAGGGCATATTTTCCTGCCCGGCAACGTTGGCATCATTGGCCGCTCGGGCACGCTTGGCTATGAGGCCGCCGCGCAGTTGAAAGAGCTTGGTCTCGGCGTGTCGACCTCTGTGGGAATCGGTGGCGACCCGATCAACGGTTCGTCCTTTCGTGACATGCTGCAACGCTTTGAGGCGGACGAGGAAACCGAAGTGATCTGCATGATCGGTGAAATTGGCGGCCCGCAGGAAGCTGAAGCTGCCGAATACATTCGCGATCATGTCACAAAACCCGTGGTGGCCTATGTCGCCGGTCTGACTGCTCCTAAAGGGCGCACGATGGGTCATGCCGGGGCAATCATCTCGGCTTTTGGCGAAAGCGCCAGCGAAAAGGTCGAAATCCTCTCTGCGGTTGGTGTGAGCGTGGCGGAAAACCCCGCCGTTATCGGCCAGACCATTGCGCGGGTTCTGGGAAAGGCGGCCTGAGATGATAAAACCTTCGGTACTTGTCACCCGCCGTTGGCCCGAGGCGGTCGAGGCGCGTTTGATGGATCATTACGAGGTCACGCTGAACCGGGCCGACCGCCCCCTGACGCCGACCGATTTTCGCGAGGCATTGCAGCGCTTTGATGCGGTGCTGCCCACTGTGACCGACAAGATCGGGGCCGAGGCGCTGGATGTGGGTCGTACGCAGACCAAGATCATCGGGAATTATGGTGTCGGTTACAGCCATATCTGCGAAGCATCGGCGCGTGATCTTGGCGTGACGGTGACCAATACGCCTGATGTGTTGTCGGAATGCACGGCGGATATTGCGATGACGCTTGTGCTGATGGTTGCCCGGCGTGCAGGCGAGGGGGAACGCGAGGTTCGCGCGGGTCGCTGGACCGGCTGGGCGCCCACGCATCTGATCGGCACCAAAGTTTCCGGTAAGACGCTGGGGATCGTTGGCTTTGGGCGGATCGGGCAGGAAATGGCGAAGCGGGCGCATCACGGCTTTGGCATGGAAATCCTTGTGCAAAACCGCAGTCGCGTCGCCCCGGAGGTGCTGGCGCGTTACAATGCACGGCAGGTTGACAGCATTGATGAGCTGTTGCCGCAATGTGATTTTGTCTCCCTCCACTGTCCGGGCGGGGCGGCGAACCGCCATCTGATCAACTCGCGCCGCTTGGATCTGATGAAGCCGAACGGCTTTCTGATCAATACGGCCAGAGGTGAGGTCATCGACGAATTTGCCCTCACTCAGGCGCTGATGTTCGAGACAATCGGCGGGGCGGCGTTGGATGTATTTGACGGGGAACCCCGGATCAGCGCGGACCTAATGCAATGCGACAATCTTGTGATGTTGCCGCATCTCGGCTCTGCCACGCTTGAAGCACGCGAGGCGATGGGGTTTCGGGTACTTGATAACCTTAACGACTTTTTTGAGGGTCGGGTGCCGCGGGATCGGGTGATCTGAAGGTAGGGGGTACGAGGCCAGACCGGGCCGTTGATTTTTGTTGCATCGCAACCGGTTGCCACGGGGGGAATGCCCCGTCGGGTTGGGTCGAGGCTGGTTTTGTCGGGCTATCTTGTCTGTTTTGCCCTTCAGTGTTAGCCTTTGGATATTCTCTGGCACAGATCACGGGCCGTTGACTTGTTCCCACCCCTGGGGCGCGTCGCGGTTCTTTTACTTCGGGCCGTGTTGCGCTCCGCTCTAAAGATCAGGAGTGCCGCCATGGCAGACTTAACCACCACCCCCCTAAGTGATCGTTTCGGCGTTTGCGTACATGATATTGACTTGCATGACGTGAAGGCGCGACCGCTTTTCGATAGCATTCGCGCCGCCTTTGAGACGCATTCCGCATTGCTGTTTCGCAATCAGGATCTGGATGCTGAAACCCATATGAGGCTGGCAAGCCTGTTTGGCCCGATCGAGGATCGCAATGCCGATGAACGAAAACCCGGCGAGGCCTTCAAAGTGCCCGAGGTCAGCAATGTCACCGAGGATGGCGGCGTTACCGGGGAGATGGATCTGCATACGCTCAATCTGAAGACAAACATGCTGTGGCACGCCGACAGCACCTTCATGCCCACCCCGGCGCTGAGTAATATTCTGACCGCCAAGATCGTCACCACCAAAGGCGGGGCCACCGAACTTGCGTCAACCAGAGCGGCCTTTGCCGACATGGAGCCCGCACGTCAGGCGCTGCTGCGTAGAACACGGCTGACGCATCATTATTCCCATTCACGCGCCCGTATTTCACCGGAGTTGGCCAAACTGCCGATGTTCAACAAATGGCCCGAGGTTACCTGGCCTGCGGTCTGGAAAAACCCGGTTAACGGGCAGGAGGCGGTCTATGTGGCCAGTCACGCCTTTGGTGTGGAGGGAAGGTCCGGCGAAGAGGCGGAAGCGTTTATTGATCAGCTGATCGCGGATTGCACAAGCCCGACTTATGTCTATGCGCACCAGTGGCAGGTCGGGGATGTGTTGATCTGGGATCAGCGTGCAGTAATGCATCGCGGCACGCCCTGGCCCTATGATCAGCCGCGTAAGCTCGCCTCGATCTGTAGCTCGGTCACGGATGCCGATGGTTTGCGGGCGATGCGCAGCCACTAGGGTCTGCTGAGTTTGCTTCAGGCCGGAATATTTTAGGCTTGAAATAAGATGCCGCTGCGATAAGCTTCGCCGGATGCGGCGGCTTTTTCAGGGTGCCGGAAAACAGGGCGAAGGCCTGCGATTATCGCGAAATCCGGATCGCTGGCCTTTTTTCAAGACTAAAACTTTACGAAACGGTTTAGTAAAATTTTAGATGGATCCAATGGGGGGAAAGACAGATGACGGGACAGCTTGCCAGCGTGCAAATTCAGCGGTTTCTTGAAAGGTCGGGGACATGATGCAGGAGATTCCCGAACCCAAATGGGTTGCCTCTTTCAAGCGGGTTTTCGCGCTCAATGGCATTGGCAATGGGACGCAAGTGGCGATTGTTGCGGAAAGCCAGTCGCGCCCCGTCATGGCGCAGCTTGCGGGTCTGGCGCTGTTTGATCTGGGTGCGGTCTATTCGACCATCACGCTTCCAACGGCCCCGCAATCCGCACCGGTGCCGGTCAAATCCACCGGCGCCAGCGATGCGGTCCAAGGCATTCGCCATGTGATCGAGGCGTTGAAACATGTCGAAGTGATCGTTGATGTCACCGTGGAGGGTTTGATCCACGCCGAAGAAATGGCCGAGATCGAACAGGCAGGCACCCGATTGCTGGTGATCTGCAATGAACATCCCGAAGTCCTTGAACGCACCGAACCCTACGCTGATCTGGGCCCAAAAGTGGCGCTTGGCATCCAGATGCTGTCCGACGCCTCTGAAATGCGCGTAACCTCCCGGGCCGGGACCGATTTGACGATCAACATCAAGGACGCGCCCTGCGGTGGCACTCCCGGCTTTTCGACGCGACCCGGTGCCGTGGATCATTGGCCGGGTGGGCTATGCCTTTGTTTTCCGGGAAAAAACGCGGTCAATGGCCGGATCGTTATGGATGTTGGCGATATGAACCTGACGTTCAAAAGCTACCTCAGCAACCAGATCACCATGATCATTGAAAACGATTTCATCACTGATATTCAGGGCGACAATCTGGATGCGGAATTGTTCCGCGAATACCTCAAAGCCTGGGATGATCCCAAGGCCTTTGGCTTTAGCCATGTGGGCTGGGGCATGAACCCGCGGGCGCGTTGGGAAAGTCTTGCGCTTTATGACAAGGGCGATCTTCAGGCCACCGAGTTTCGCGCCTGGGCGGGCAATTTCCTGTGGTCCACGGGATCAAACCAATATGCCGGGCGTTTCACGCTGGGACATTTCGATTTACCGATGCGCGGCTGCACGATCGCGCTGGACGGCGCAGATGTTGTTATTGACGGCCAACTTCAGGGAGACCTCGCATGAGCACGATCGCAGATTATTACAACCTTGATGACCTGGAGCCGAAGCACCGCGAAATTCTGGAACAGGTGAACGAAATGGGCCCGGTTCTGGCGGCCCGGGCGGTCGAGATCGACAAGGACGCGAGCTTTCCGACCAAAAACTACGAAGATTTCAGGGAGATGGGTCTTTTGAAGCTGGTCATCCCCGAAGAATTCGGCGGCATGGGGCTGAGCCTTGGGCAATATGCCATGGTCGGGGCGGAGATCGGCAAATATTGCGGCTCGACGGCGTTGACGTTCAACATGCACACCTCCTCGATGATGTGGTCCCGGTTCATGTATGAATTGCCAAACCTGACCGATGAGGACCGCGCGAAATTTGCACCCCTGCGCGAGCGTCAGTTTCGCAATGTCGTCGAAGATGGCGCGATCTATTCACAGCCGATTTCCGAAGGTGGTACCAACTGGACCTCCAAGCCCATTCAGACCAATTGCAAGAAGGTCGATGGCGGCTGGCTGATCAACGGCTTCAAGAAATTCGCCTCGCTTGCGGGTCATTGCGACTATTATTCCATCGTTTGCACCGAACATTTCGACGGGGTGGAACCACGGCACGAAGACACCATGAATTTTGCGGTTCACAAGGACAAAAAAGGTCTGGAAGTCATCGGAGAATGGGATCCCATCGGGATGCGTGGCACCTATTCCAAGGATCTTGTGTTGAAGGATGTCTTTGTCAGCGAAGACGAGATGATGATGCCTCAGGGCATGTTCGTGCGCACCCTGCCGCAATGGCCGCATATGATGGCGACCCTGACGCCGGCCTATATGGGGCTGGCGCAAGGGGCTTATGATTACACGATTGCCTATCTGCGCGGCGAAATCGAAGGGATGCCGCCCATTGACCGGCGTATTTATCCCACAAAACGGGTGACGGTGGCGAAGATGTACCAAAAGCTGACGGAGATGCGCAGCCTCTGGCACCGTGCTTTCATGGAGGCTCGCGGCTTTCCCACCAAGGCCGAGGTGATGCGGATTTACGCCGCTCAATATGCGGTGATGGAAGGCGTTCAGGAGATGACCGCCTTGGCCATTCGCACCTGTGGCGGGCAGTCCATGCTTAAATCGCTGCCGCTGGAAAGAATGTATCGCGACAGTCGCTGTGGGGCGCTGATGTTGCCCTATACCACAGAAATCATGGAAGATTACCTAAGCGTCATGACGCTTTATGATATGGAGGATGTCGACAACGTGGGGTCGGACAATGCCAGTGCGCGGGTTTCGATGTGGCGTCCGGCGGATATGAATGGCTGAGGGGCGGCCAAAGGGTCATGAGGTCGTGCAACGACAGGTCGAGGTTAGCGCGCAAATCCCGGCGAGCCCGCAGGCGATCTGGCAAGTGTTGGCTGGGTTTGATGTCGGCTGGCATCCGGCAGTGGAGCAATGCGAAACCAGCGTGAATGCGGCGCATGAGGTGATCCGCCGGTTTCGTACGAATGACGGTGCGCATATGGTCGAGCGGCTGACTTATCAAAGCCATTCGGACCACCAGCTTGCTTATGAGATGATCAGCGGCATTGAGGGTGCCGAACAGTACCAGGCACGGTTGGGCCTGACCCGTTTGCCGGAGGGCTCAACACAGATCAACTGGCAGGCGGACATTGTTGCGGATGCGGCGCGGATCGACGCGATTGCTGCGGGAACAAAGCAGATTTTCGAGGCGGGTATTGCGGCGCTTGCGGCACCAGCCGCCTTGCCCGTTGCCACCGCGACCGAAGAGCCGGTTGTGCTGCGACACAGCCGGATTGGCAGGCGGATGCTGGAGGGAGTTCCAAGGATCGCGCTCAATGTTGCACCGGATGAATGCCAATCCGCAGAAACCATTTGCCTGCTGTTACATGGAATTGGCGGACGGGCGCGCAATTGGGACCACGAGGTCAGCGCCCTAGGCTCGTTAATGCCAAGCGTAGCGATGGATTTGCGGGGCTATGGCGATAGCCAGCTTGGCTTTGCGCAATCCGATGTGGAGGATTATTTTCAGGATATTCTTGCCACAATGGCGCATTTCAAGGCGCAAAAGTTGGTTTTAGGTGGGCTTTCCTATGGGGCCTGGCTTGCTGCGAGTTTTGCGTTGCGTCATCCCGACAAGATCGCCGGATTGATCCTTTGTGGCGGCTGCACCGGCATGTCGGAGGCTGCCCCGGCTGAACGCGAAGCCTTTCGCCTTGCCCGCGAAGTGCCGCTTGATGCAGGTCAAAGCCCGGCGGATTTCGCACCTTCGGTTGTTGACGTGATCGCGGGGCCTGAGGCCCGTGCTGAGGTGCGCGATGAATTGCTGCGTTCCATGCAGGCGATCCCTTCAGCGACCTACCGCGATGCGTTGAACTGCTTTTGCAACCCACCCGGAAAGCTTGATTTTTCCAAAGCCAGCTTTCCGGTATTGCTGATGACCGGGGAGCACGACCGTCTGGCGCCGGTGGCGGAAATCCGTCAGGTCAGCCGGGCCTTTGCTGAGGCGGGTGCGCCTTTTGTGGGCTTTGAGGCGATCAATGGCGCGGGCCATGTCTGCAATCTGGAGGCCCCCGAGGCGGTCAGCCGGCATATGCTGCGTTTCGTCAAAAACCTGGTGGCAAAAAGCGGACCTTCCGCCAAGGCGTCGCGCAAATCTCAAAAACGCGCACAAATCCTGGCGGCGGCTCTGCGCGAGTTTTCAGCTAACGGGTATTCCGGGGCCTCGATGCGGGCCATTGCCGAAGGGGCAGGGGTCTCCAAGCCGACACTTTACCAATACATCGGCCAGAAAGAGGATTTGTTCCGCGCGGTTCTGGAGCAGGGTCGGGCGTTGATCCTGGCCCCGATTGATATGGCCGATGGTCAGGACATGATCGAAGTGCTCTGGGAGTTTTCCTGGGCTTATGCCGATTACGTACTGAGCCCGGAAAACCTGTCGATTGCGCGTCTGGTCCTGGGCGAGGCCGAGCGGGTTCCTGATGTGGCAAGGCAGTTTCATGAAACCGGTCCAAGGCGGGTGCTGGAAGGCATTTCACGTTATTTGCTGGATGCGCGAGACACCGGGCGTCTGACGTTTGAGGACGCGGAACTGGCGGCGGGTGATCTCTGGTCGCTGATCCTGTCCGAGCCGCGCAGCCGTGCTTTGCATTTCCCCTTGTCGCCCCCGCGCGAGCCGGAACTGTTTCGCGCGATCCAGAATGGGTTGCGGGTCTTTTTGATGGCCTATTCGACCGATCCGGGGGCTGACCTGCAACGTCTGGCGCTTGTCGGTCAGGATCGCCCACTTAAAAGGCGGCAGCGCTAGGGGGAATAATCTGAACTGCTGTCGGCAGATCGCGTCAGGAGGCTTTTAGATCCGCGGCCAGCTTCGAGACGGCCTGTGACATCAGATCGTAAAACTCCGCATAGGCCTGAACCCGGGCTTTGACGGCTTGTTCCTCGTCCGGGATTTCGGCCAGAGTTCGGCCGATTTCCGATTTCGCCTGCTCCAGCCCGTCGATGTAGTAATCCACCATTTTCACATAGGGGTTGTCAGCCAGTTGGAAATAATCCTGCCGTTCGCCGGGTTTGGCGACGCGTTTGATCAGCCTGCGCTCTTCAAGAATGCGGGTTGAACTGCTGATACTGCCCCGGCTTATTTGTAGCTTTTCGGCCAGATCGCCAAAGGCCACCGCCTCGCCGTCCCAGATGAACAATCCCAGCATTCGACCGGCAATGCGCGGCATACCATCGGCCTGCGCCATCAGGCCGATCTTTTCGATGAACTCGCTGCGTGTCTGGTGAATGCTTTTCGACATTGCCTTGAACCTTTTCCTTCTCAATGGCCCGCACCCTTGGACGGGCCACCTCCTTTGACGTGTTGCTACGCGCGCTCGCCTATTACTGCGGACGCGGCTGATTGGCCCCCAAAACGGTAACGAGACCGCGTAGCATACGCTGCCGCCCGCCGTCGATCACGCTGAAGAGCGAGGGGACGAACAACAGCGACAGAACGGTTGATAACAACAGCCCGCCGATCACTGCGATGGCCATGGGCGCGCGAAACTCGCCACCCTCCGCCACGGCCAGCGCACTTGGCACCATACCGGCGGTCATGGCGATCGTTGTCATGATGATCGGGCGGGCGCGTTTATGCCCGGCGTCGAGCATGGCTTCGGTCTTGTTGACGCCGGCTTTCATGGCCTCCAGCGCGAATTCAACCAGCATGATCGCGTTCTTCGTGACAATCCCCATCAGCATCAGGAAGCCGATGACAACCGAAAGACCAATGCCCGCGCCATAAAGGTAAAGCGCGAAAATCGCGCCACCAATGGCCAGTGGAAGGGACAACAGGATCGTAACCGGTGTCATGAAGCTGGAGAACAACAGCACCAACACGACATAGACCAAGAGGATACCTGCGCCCATGGCCAGACCGAACTGCGTAAAGATCTCGCCCATCACCTCGGCGTCGCCACTGGCCTGAATTTCGGTGCCTTCCGGCATGTCCAGCGCAACGGGCAGGGCATTGACGGCGGCTGTTGCTTCGCCAAGGAAAAAACCCTTGGCGACATCTGCCTCGACCGTTGTGCGAAACTGCCGGTCATAGCGGTTCACTTCGGTCGGGCCGGTGGCGATAGCGATGTCCGCCACGACGTTCAGGGGAACCGGCGCACCTGTTGTGCTGGGGATCCGCAGGCCTGCCATGCGAAACAGGTCTTCGCGCACGTCTTTTTCCAGCCGCACGATGATCGGGATTTGCCTGTCCCCGGCGTTGAACTTGGCTACATTGCCGCCGGTTTCGCCAATCGTCGCGATGCGGATGGTGGAGGCGAGTGCCGCCGACGTGATGCCCATCTCGGCGGCCAATTCGGCCTTTGGGGAGATCTGGATTTCAGGGCGCACCAAAGAAGCCTGGCTTGACGCGCCGACGATTTCTGGCAGGGCGTTCATCTGGGCCACCAGCTTTTGCGCGGCGGCGGCGGCCTTGTCGGCGTCATCCCCAAGAACCGAAATGGTCAGATCGCGGGTGCCGTTTTCCGACAAAACAAACAGGCGTACATCGGGCACGTCGGCCAGCAGGACTTCCAATTGGTCAATGATTTCAAAGGAGGTTCTGTCGCGTTTGGTTTTTGAGCCAAAGCCGATGCGAATGGTCGCCTCGGTTTGCGATCCGTCAACGAAGACAGTTTGCACCTCGGGAATTGTCTGAATGATTTCAGTAACCTCGCGCGATACCTTGCGGGTCTCATCCATCAACGAGCCGGGGGGCAGTTCGATCGAGACACTGGCGCGACCGGTGTCGGATGGTGGCACGAACTCGGTTGGCAAAAGCGTTGCGGAAAAGATCGAGGCGGCGAATATTCCGATGCCTGCGACCAGTGTGATTGCGCGGTGTTTTAGCGTCCAGGCCAGAATCCGCATGTAGTTGCGCATTACAAAGCCGTCTTTTTCTTCTTCGGCCTCTATCCCGTCGCGCAGGAAGTAGGCGGCCATCATTGGCGTGATCAATCGCGCAACCAGCAGCGAAAACAGGACCGCAATCGCAACGGTTAACCCGAATTGCTTGAAATATTGCCCCGCAATGCCGGACATGAAACTGACGGGCGCAAAGACCGCGACGATGGTAAAGCTGATCGCGATAACGGTGGTGCCAATTTCGCTGGCGGCTTCTTCAGAGGCTTCATAGGCGGGTTTGCCCATGTGTATGTGCCGCACGATGTTTTCGATCTCGACGATTGCGTCATCGACCAGAATGCCGGTGACAAGCGTGATCCCCAACAGACTGACGGTGTTGAGCGAAAAGCCGAGGTAATTCATGAAAATGAAGGTCGGGATGATCGAAAGGGGCAGGGCGACGGCGGTGATTATCGTGGCACGCCAGTTTTTCAGGAAAAGGAATACAACAATGATCGCGAGGGCTGCCCCCTCGTAAAGGGTTTCCATGGCGGCACCATAGGTGCTGTTGGTGTAGGTCGTGGCATCGTCAATCAACGAGAAATACAGGTTTGGATAGGCTTTGCTGATGTCTGCGATCCGTGATTTGGCATTGTCGCCAGCCGTCAGATCGCTGGCGCCGGTCGCACGAAAGACGCCAAAGGCGACGACGGGCTGACCGTTGAACATCGCAAAGGAGGAGGCGTCTTCGGCACCATCCTTGACAAGGCCAAGATCGTCCAGCCGCACCACCCCGCCACCGGCCAGTTTGATGGGCGTGGCGGCAAGTTTTTCAAGCGTCGGGGCGCTACCAAGGGCGCGGATCGAAAACGCCTGCCCGGCAAGGTCGCCCGAGCCACCGCCAAGGTCGATATTGTTCTGACGCAGCTGGTTGTTGACATCCGATGCGGTCAGGCCAAGGGCAAGCAGGCGGTCGGGTGACAATTCGACCTCAATGGCCTGATCACCGCCGCCGATCCGGCTGACTTTGCCGATGCCGTTGGCGCTGGTCAGTTCACGGGCGACGATTTCATCGACGAAATAGGACAAATCCTCGATGGATTGCGAGGCATCCGATACCGCATAGGTCAGGATCGGAGCACCTGTCACATCAAGACGCTGGATGTTTGGCTCGGTAATACTGTCTGGCAGATCGCCGCGCACACCGGCCATCGCATCCTTGATGTCGTTGAGTGCGCGATCTGTGTCGACCTCAAGATCGAACTCGATGATGATATTCGCGAAACCATCGGTCGCCGTGGCCGAGACATGGTTGACGCCGCTGACATCAGAGACTGCGCCTTCTACGGGCTTGACGATCTGATTGGCAATTTCAGAGGGTGCTGCGCCGGGCTGCGCAATGCCGATGGTGACAATGGGAATGTCGATGTTCGGGAATTGTGTGACCGGCAGGCGCATGAAGCTGACAATGCCGACGATGACGAGAACCAGAAACAGGGCAAGCGAGGGTACGGGCTTGCGAATAGCCCAGGTGGACATGTTCATTTGGAGGCTCCCGCGGCGCGTGGTTCAATCGCGTTGATCTCGTCGCCGTCGGCAAAGAAAGCCCCGGCACGCGCCACGACCGCCTCGCCTTTTTCAAGGCCTTGGGTAATTTCGCGTAGTCCTTTCCAGATCAGCCCTGTTTTGACGGCTCGTTTTTCCAGTTTGTCGTCCTTAACTACAAAGACGAATGTGCCGTTCTTGTCGCTCAGTACGGCTGTTGTGGGCACGGTTAACGTCACCCGCTCGGCGGTGGTTATGGCACCGCTGGCGAAAAGCCCGCTGCGCAACTCGTGCTGATCGAGAATGGCGATACGAATGGTCCCGAGACGATTTCTGGGATCGACGGTTGGTGAAATCAGTCGCACGCTGCCGTTGACGATGCCGTTACCGGCCACATTCAGTTCAGCGGAATGCCCCGGTTTGATCGACCCCAAGGCGGTTTCGATAACCTCGGCCTCGACTTCCACAATGCCGTCTTTGATGAGGCGAAAGATCGGCTCTCCGCCGGAGGAGGCTATGGCACCAAGCTGACCGTTACGCGCGGAAATCAGACCGTCAACCGGCGCTCGCAGGGTTGCGCGATCAAGGTTAAGCTGGGCGATATCAAGGCTGGCCTGGGCCAATTGTTTTTGCGCACGGGCCACCGACAAGCCATCAAGCGCCGATGCGACCGCCGCCGAGGCGGTTTGTTCGGTGGCAACCGCCTGATCGAGCGCTGCCTGAGTGACAGTACCGTTTCGGCGCAACGCACCGGCCCGCTCGAGGCTGGTTAGGGCCTGCTTCGCATTTGCGCGTGCCGAGACGATCTGACTGGACGCCTGACTGACAGAAGCCTCTGCGCGGGCCATTTCGGCGCGTGCCTGTGCGACCTGTGCGGTCAGGGTGCTGTTGTTCAATGTCGCCAAAACCTGCCCGGCGACAACCGATTGACCGACATCAACGGCCAGGGTTTCGATGATTGAGCCGCTGACCGCCGGGAAGACCAGAACCTCGTCGCGTGCGACCACGCTGCCCGAGATGATCACCTGACCGACCATCGGTGCCAGAGCGGCCCGCGCGATTGTCACTGTGGCCCGAGGGGCGGCGGTCTGCACCTTTGGCTCTGCACTTTGCGCATGGGAAATAACCGGGCTTGCCAGCAAGGCGACCGAAGTCAAAAGCGCATTCATCAGGGGGCTGCGCAATGGGATTGCTGTGGCGTTGGTTCTCATGGAATGGTCTTCCTTGTCGGCTTTTTGGAGGGCGCAGCGCCCGCTCAACTTTGGTTTGGGGGCTGGCTACTTTGTGCGGGCGGGGGCTGTCAATGCAAAGTTTCAGTAATAACTGAACGTAATATCACAAACTAAACAATTCCAGGTGCTGCCAGGGTCGTTCGCGGCATTTCGCCGGTGACTTAACGTAAGCCTTTGAAAATAAGTCTGTTTAAGAACACATAAGATCCACAGGCCAAAGACGGAACGGCGCTACAGTCTCCCGTTGCGTCTGAAAAATTCGCCAAAATCCCAATTTTCAAGCAAAATGCTGCAGTGCCGCAACGTTAATGCTGCAACGCAGCAATTTGATGCTAAGTAGTGATCATCAACAAAAGGAATGATACCATGGCTGATACAAATAAAACTGCAAAAGTGGCCGCTGACAAAGTGTCCACAGACAAAGTTGCTGCTGAAACCGTAGCAGCTGAAAAAGTGGCCGGCAAAAAAATGCTCGGCACTGCAACTTCGGTTCTGAGCGAAACCGCTTCGGCTTATGTTGCCGGCGTTTCCGCAATCACCAAATCCGTTTTCGGCGTTGGTCAGGAAATTGCTCAGGAAACTCTGGAGCATGGCAAATCCAGCATGCAAGCCACTTGCGTTCGCAGCCTTGCTGAAATGCAAGCTGGCTACGTTCAGCACCGCCTCGAATCCTCGACTGTTCACGTAAAAACAGTTGCTGACGTCGCTTCGGAAAGCTTCAAGAACGTTTACGCACCGCTGTTTGGTCTGCTGAAAGACCGCAACGCTGCCTAAGCTTTGAAATTGGGTGCGGGGGCTAATCCTTCGCACCCTTTTTTGCCCTGCGGATATGGCGGATTGGGTTTTGCGCCGGGGGTGTTCGCTGAGCCTGTTAGGTGCCCGGTGGCGAATGCCCGCCGAAAAGGCCCTGCATTCAAGCCCCGAGAATATTCGAAAACCCGGATAGATTCGCCCTGTGATCTACGCCAAATGGCGGATCGGGGAGTACGGCTCAAACGACGTAACGTCTTTACGTAACCCAAGGGCTACGTCACGCAACGTTTCTATCCCTAACGCGAAAAACCCTTGTAGGGACACGCTAGGAATTGATGGCGCCTTAGATTGCGCGACAACTGAAAGGACTACACGAATGACTGCTCCTAAAGGCTACGCGCTTTCGACGCTGAAAGATCATATCGGTCATGACTTCGGCACCTCCAAGCCGATGAAGATCACGCAACACAAGATCAACACCTTTGCGGATGCCACCGGCGATCATCAGTGGATCCATACAAATGTCGAGATGGCCAAAAAGCACAGCCCTTTTGGTGGCACGGTTGCACATGGCTTTTTGTCGCTGTCATTCGTTGCCGGTGCGATGGGCTCTACCGGGATTGTTCCCAAAGAGGCCAAGGGCGTTCTGAACTACGGCGTTGAAGGCGTGCGCTTTTTGTCGCCTGTGATGCCGGGTCAGGACGTTGTTGCCAATTTCGTCCTCAAGGATGTGCAGGACAAAGGCAAAGGCCAGCAATTGATTTCGGTCGATGCAACCGTCACCGTTCCTGGTGCGCCAAAGCCAGCGCTTGTGGGCACCTTTTTAGCTATGATTGTAGGATAGAGACCATGTCAGACAAGAAATCAGACGGCAAAATCGAATCCGGCATGGAGCTGATGAAGGACATGGCGACCTTCTATGGCAAAGCCCTGACCAGCCCGATGCATGCGATTTCCCACGCTCAGGAATTGGGCAAAGGCTATTTCAAAATGCTGACCGGCCAGTCGATGATTGCGCCGGAAAAGGGCGACAAGCGCTTTCGCGACCCGGTTTGGGCAAGCAACCCGATGTATAGTCTGGTTTTGCAAAACTACCTTTTGTGGTGCCGCGAGCTTGATAATTGGTTGTCGGGTCTTGGCCTGGACGAGCGCAATGAAATGCGGGCAAAGCTGGCCCTGTCGCTGATCACCGATACGGTATCGCCGACCAACACGCTGGCAGGCAATCCGACGGCGATGAAAGTGACACTGGATCACGGCGGCAAGAACCTTGTGCAGGGGTTCAAGAATTTCATGCGTGACATGAAAGACAACAACGGCCTGCCCTCGATGGTGGATAAATCCAAGTTCGAAGTTGGCGGCAATCTTGCGACCAGCGACGGGCAGGTGATCTACCGCGAAGAGCAACTGGAGCTGATCGAATACGCGCCAAAAACCGAAGAGATCTTCGAGACGCCGATCTTCATCATCCCGCCGCAGATCAACAAATTCTACGTCTGGGATCTGGCCAAGGGCCGCTCGATCATCGAATACCTGACCGAACGCGGTCATCGGGTTTTCATCGTAAGCTGGCGCAACCCGACCCCCGAGCAATCCCACTGGGGCCTGAATTCCTATATCGAGGCGCTGGACCGGGCGACAGAAGTGGCCTGTGACATCACTGGCCAGGAAAAGCTGAACATCATCGGCGCCTGTTCGGGCGGCCTGACCGCGGCGGCCTTGCAGGCCTATTGGGGGGCCAAGAAGATCGACCGCGCCAATACTTTCACGCTGCTGGTGGCTGTGCTGGATGTTGAGGGCGGCAAAAACACCTCCATGGGGCTCTTTGCTAATATCGAAACGCTGGAAATGGCCAAGATGTTCTCGCGCTCCAAAGGCGTGCTGGAGGGCAAGGATCTGGAACGCGCCTTTGCCTGGCTACGTCCGAACGAGCTGATTTGGGCCTATTGGGTGAACAACTACCTTTGTGGCAACGACGCGCCGGCCTTTGATATTCTTTACTGGAATGCCGATACCACCAATCTGCCAGCGAAATTCCACCGTGATCTGATCAACCTTCTGGGCCGTGGCGGCTTTGGCGAAGGCCCGTCCTGGGAAGTCAACGGTACTGAGATCGACCTGAAGAACGTGACCTGTGACACCTATATCGTTGGCGGTGAAACCGATCATATCACCCCATGGGATGGCTGTTATCTGACCACCGGCCTCTTGGGAGGAAAGACCGAGTTTGTCCTGTCGCAAGCCGGTCACATTCAGTCCCTGATCAACCCTCCGGGCAACCCACGCGCCAGATTCATGACCAATGACAATGCGCATTCCACCACCGAAGAATTCCTTGCCGGTGCCGAGCAGAACACCGGTAGCTGGTGGCCGCATTGGATGGCCTGGACCGAAAAACGGTCGGGTAATATGATCAAGGCACCAAAGGAATTGGGGTCCAAGAAATACCAACCGCTGGGGGCCTCGCCGGGTACCTATGTATTGGAAAACACTGGGAAAACAGCCTAAATGGAAACCTTCACCAAAACTCTCTGCGGCCTGGAGGTGCGTGTAGGCCTCTTTGGTAAGCAAGACGCCAAGCGCACGGTGCTGTTCTTTAACGGCATTGGCGCACGTCTTGAGGCGGCGCAGGCGTTTTCGGATCACCTGCCAGAATGTCGGCTGGTCACCTTCGACGTCCCCGGCGTCGGGGAATCTCCTGCCCCGAAAATGCCCTACCGCCCGGCGCTATTGTCAAAGATGGCCGCTGATTTGCTGGACGATTTGGAGATCAAAACGGTCGACGTTTTTGGTGTCTCCTGGGGTGGGGCCATGGCGCAGCAATTCGTCAAGGACCATCAGGAACGCTGCGAGACAATGACCTTGGCGGCGACCTCTGCTGGTATGATCATGGTGCCGGGCCATCCCGGTGCCTTGATGAAGATGGTCACGCCAAAGCGGTATTTTGACCCCAACTACATGCTGGAAGTCGCCCCCAAGATCTATGGCGGCAGCATCGGTGAAAACATCGAGCAGCTTGAAAAATTCGCTGAACTGGTGATGGGGGGGTCGACCCGTGGATATCTTTACCAGATGCTGGCGGGCTATGGCTGGACAAGCTGGCTGTGGTTGCCGCAGATCAAAGTGCCAACGCTGATCCTGATGGGCAAGGACGACAAGATCGTACCCGCGACAAACGGGCGGATCCTCAAAAGCCGTCTGCCAAACAGCCGTCTGGAATTCCTTGATTGCGGTCACATGTTCATGCTGACCAAGCCCGAAGAAACCACCCAGTTGATGCGGGATTTCTACGCCGAGCATTGAGCCCATTTCGCATGTCGCAAACCGTCGCAAAGCCTTTCAGGCGTAACAAAGCCCTTGCCACCGGGATGCTGGTGGCAATGGGCGCGATGTTTCTGGCGACCTTTCTGGTGCCTGAGCCGACAACATGGGTTTTGTTTTTGCGTGCCGTTGCCGAGGCGGGGATGATCGGCGGTCTGGCGGATTGGTTCGCGGTTGAGGCGTTGTTTCGCCATCCTTTACGCATCCCGATCCCGCATACTGCGCTTTTGCCGAAAAGCAAGAACCGGGTTGCGACGAACATCGGTGATTTCATTACCGAGCATTTTCTGAAACCCGATCTGATCCGCCAAAAGCTGCTGGACCTGAACGCCGCCGCTGCCCTTAGCGGCTGGCTTTTGTCGCCGGGGAATGCCGGTCTGATTTCGCAAAAGACCAGTCTGGTGCTGAAATCCAGCCTGCTTGAAACCGGTGCCAGCGAACCGCCGGTCTTTTTCAAATCCATGCTGCGCAACTTGCTGATGCGCCCGAAACGGGAGATTTTCATCAGCCAGATGATCGGCAAGCTGATGGCCTCCGAACTTCGTGGCGCGATGACCGATTTTGCGCTTAGATCAGTGCGCGATCTGTTGGACGACAATCGCGAAACATTCACCAATGTGGTTCAGGAGCGCAGCAGATGGTGGATCGCCTCGACGGCGGATCGTCGGTTGTCCAAAATGCTGATCGACGAGATGATCGGTTTGATTGATGATCTTCTGATCCGCGATTCATCCTGGCGTCAGAAGCTTGACGAGGCATTGACCGGCTTTGCCACGGACCCAAAGCAAAGCATGACCCTTAGCAAAACCATCCAGACGCTTTTGTTAAACCTAATCGAAAGCGAAGAATTCGACGAGATCGTTGCAACCTTTATCCGCGGCCTTAAACGATCACTGGACGAGGATCTGGCGGGCGAGGGCGGGCAGACGATCGCTTTTATCGAAAGCACGCTTTTGTCTGTCGCCCATAAGCTGGAAGCAAGTCCGGCCGATATGCAGGCGTTGAACGAAGGGCTATCCTCTGCCGCCGGTGAACTGGTCGAGCGCCTGTCCTCCACCGCCAGCAGTTTCATTGCGACGACGATCCAAAACTGGGATGAACACACACTGATTACACTGATCGAGGAACAAGTCGGCAGCGATCTGCAATTCATCCGAATGAACGGCACGTTGCTGGGTGGGTTTATCGGTGGCGTGCTGTTCTTTTCGTCTGAATTTTTCCTCCAATTCGTCTGAAAACAAAAAGCCTGTTCGCCCCCCGGATAGACGGTTTTGGCCACTGATCGGATAACAAAGGCGCACGAAGGTGGTCAGGCGGCATTTCTGGAACCTGACCTTGATGGCGATAATATCCCATATCTAGTGGTGCCGATAACTAGGCAGTCCGATCTGGTGCCTGGTTTGGCGATTTGCCATTTGGGTGATGAAACCCTTGCTCTGGCGGGATTTGGCGTTTGCATCGGGCGACATCCGGGCAATCCATCGCGGTCCGGTTTTTCAAGGGGCCGAAGAAAGATCGCTACCCGAATTGCCGGGCGATGCGGTGCTTTTGGCGCGGCAGGAGGCCTCCAGCGTGTTGCTTTTCCTCGATGCGGACACCAAGGTTTCAAGCTATTGGCAGGGAGATTGATCTGATGAAAGGCACAAGCCTTATTTACCTCTTTGTGATCCTATGGGCGCTGGTCTTTGCGGGGTCCATTCTGATGACGCTGAATATTGACGGGCCGCGCAATATTGATACCGGTTTCAAGCGATTGGATGTCCTTGTGCGGGGTCAGTTGCTGGCGCTTTTGCTCGCACTGGCCGCAGCCGTTGGTGGATTTTTCGTGCGCGGATTGCCGAGGCGGCACAAGTTGACCGCGCTGGCCCCCCTTGGGCTTACGCTGATCGGGGTGCTTTCCATTGTTTTGTTCGCGATGTTTTTCCCCCGTGAAACCGTGGAAACAGAGCCACCGCTGACAACCAAACCGGTTACCTCCGCCCCGGCTGAAACGCTGGATACCCAAGATTAGGTGAACAAGGGCAAAGCAAGGCTTGCCCCTTACGACTTCGTCGTTGGCGATTGGGGCTTAGTCGTGATTAACTCCCCTGCATGATCATTAGGGGTATGGGATGACGGACAGGCCGAATTTTCTATTTTTCATGACGGATCAGCATCGTTCTGACTGGCTGGGCTGCATGGGGCATGAGGTTGTTAAGACCCCCAATCTGGATGCGCTGGCCGCAGAAGGGGCGGTATTTGATGACTTTCACGTCGCCTCGCCCGTCTGTATGCCAAACCGTGCCTCCCTCATGACCGGGCGAATGCCAAGCCTGCATGGGCTGCGTACCAATGGTTGTCTGTTGCCACGCCGGCACAGAACCTTCGTCGATGTGCTGGCCGCTGCCGGTTATCGCACCGCCACCATTGGCAAAAGCCATCTGCAACCCTTTACCGAAGAGGATGCGATCCATGCCGAAGACGACAAGCCGCGCCTGATCGACGAAGTCTGGGCCGCTGAGCCAACAGACTACCTGGAAGAATCCCCAAGCCGTTATCGCGACCAGCCGGACTACCGCGTTGATACGCCCTATTACGGCTTTCAACATGTGGATATGGTCACCGCACATGGCGACAAATGTGGTGGAAACTACCAAAGCTGGTTTCGCGCCAATTGCCCGGACTGGCAGGCCCTGCAAGACCCGGCAAATGAACTGGCGCATAATTATTCCTGCCCGCAAGCCTACCGTACCCCAATCCCGGAGGCGTATTATCCCACCAGCTACATCGCCGAACGCGCGATTGCCTATCTGGATGCGCAAAAGGCCGGGGCGGCGCCCTTCTTTGCCTTTGTTTCCTTTCCTGATCCCCATCACCCGTTTAACCCGCCGGGGCGTTATTGGGATATGTACGACCCCGAAGATTTCACCCTGTCGCTCCCGTTTGAGGCGCACCGAAACCCGACGCCACCGATGGTCTGGATGGACGAGAATTGGCGGGCCGGGGGCGGGCAGGCGACAAAGCAAACGGCGATGCGGGTTGATAAGCGCCATGCGCAGGAGGCCATGGCGCTTAGCGCTGGTATGATCACGATGATTGACGACCAGATCGGCCGGGTGATCGCGGCATTGAAGGCAAACGGGCAGTTTGAAAACACTGTCATTTGTTTCAATGCGGATCATGGCGACTATCTGGGAGATTTCTCTTTTCTGCTAAAGGGCGCGATGCCGTTTCGCTCGATAACGCAGGTACCGATGATCTGGTCGGACCCTGCTGATCGACGTGGCCAGCGCATTGGCGATATGGCCTCGACGCTGGATTTGTCCGCAAGCATCCTCGATCGGGCGGGGCTGACGCCTTATCACGGCATTCAGGGGCAAAGCTTTCTGCCGCGATTGGCCGGGGGGTCAAGTCACCGCGATGATGTTCTGATTGAATATAACGATGGTCTCGCCCGGCTGGGGTTCAAGCGCCCGGCAAGGGTGCGCGCACTTCGCAACAAGAACTGGCGTTTCACGATTTACGGCGGCGAAGACTGGGGCGAACTATACGATCTGCAAAAAGATCCCGGTGAGACCAACAACCTTTGGGACAGCCCGGAACACTGCGCGATCAAGGCTGAATTGTCCTTGCGGCTGAACCATCTGCTGACCGCCCAGATGGATGAAAGCCCCCGCGCAACCAGACTGGCCTAGAGGAGGGCGCTATGAAACGACGTTTTGTCGATCTTTCTGTTCCATTGGAGGCGGGTATCGTCTCGGACCCTAAAATCATGCTGCCCAAAATCACCTACTTTGGCCACGATCAGACCGCCGAACAGGTGATGGCGTTTTTTCCGGGCTTAAGGCGCGAGGATCTTCCCGGCGGCGAAGGCTGGGCGATTGAGCGGCTGGAAATCGCGACCCACAACGGCACGCATCTTGATGCGCCTTACCATCACCACTCTACGATGGATGGCGGGGCGCGGGCGATCACCATCGACGAGGTGCCGCTGGAATGGTGTTTTGCACCGGGGGTCAAACTGGATTTCCGGCATTTCGCGGATGGCTATGTGGCTACAGCCAGGGACGTGGAGGAAGAACTGGCGCGGATCGGGCATGTTTTGCAACCGCTTGATATTGTGGTGGTAAACACATCGGCAGGGGCTTGCTATGGTGCGCCGGACTATCTGAGCAAAGGGTGCGGGTTTGGTCGGGAAGCAACCTTGTTTCTAACTGAACAGGGCGTGCGCGTCACAGGCACCGACGCCTGGAGTTGGGATGCGCCCTTTGTTCATACGGCCAAGTCTTTTGCTCAAAGTGGTGATGCGGGATTGATCTGGGAAGGGCATCGGGCCTCGATGGTGCGGGGATATTGTCACATGGAAAAGCTGACCAACCTTGAAAGCCTGCCAGCCACCGGTTTCACGATCTCCTGCTTTCCCTACAAGATAAAGGCGGCCTCTGCAGGGTTTGTGCGGGCGGTTGCGATTTTTGAGGATGACTAAACAGGATAAGGCGTCGGTTATCTCAAGAGCGAAACAACCCGGTCGCGGCGCTTTACCAGCCGCAACGCAATAAAAAACGGCGGCAGGTTTCCCCGCCGCCGAAATTTTTTGTTCTTCAGGCGATTAGCCTTTCATCCACCAACGCTCGGCAGCTTTGGAGCCGTCGAGATCCCAGTTGGCTGCCATCGTGTCGGGCTGGCCGACATTCTTGGAAACCGCCGAGATGTAGTTGGCGAACATTGGCACCAACGCGCCGCCGTCGTCGTTGATAAGCGCCTGCGCTTCGTAGTACATCATACGGCGCTTGGAAGTATCCAGTTCCTTGCGCGCGGCTTTGACGATGTCGTTGAACTTCGCGGATGCCAGAGTGCCTTTCCAGGCGGTGTCATTCCACTCGGTGTCATTGGTGTAAGCGGCCGAGAACATCCAGTCTTCGGTTGGACGACCACCCCAGTAACTTGCAGACCAGCCCTTTTTGTTCCAGACGTTGGACCAGTATCCGTCCGAAGGCTCACGTACGACTTCGACGTCGATGCCGACCTCCGCTGCCGAGGCTTTGATCAACTGTGCTGCGTCGACAGCGCCGGCAAAGGCGGCGTCAGCGGAGGACAGTTGGATCGTGCCGGAATGACCGGATTTCTTGTAGTGGAATGCGGCCTTATCGGCATCAAACTCGCGCTGTTCCAGCTCGCCGTTGTGATAGGGGTTGGCTGTGGAGATCGGGTGATCGTTGCCCATCGCACCATGACCCAGCAGGATCTTGTCGACCAATTCCTGGCGCTTGACCGAGTACTTCAACGCCATACGCAGGTCGTAATTGTCAAATGGTGCAACATCCAGGCGCATTGGGAACGTGTAGTGCAGGGTACCGGTCGCTTCCTGAACTGTGATCGTTGGGACGCGTTCCATCAGGTGAACGGTTTTTGCGTCCACACGGTCGATGACGTCCACTTCGCCGTTCATGATTGCGTTCTGACGTGCAGTGACGTCGATGATCGACAGGATTTGAACGGAATCTGCGTGGGCGGCGCCCTCTTTCCAGTAATTCGCGAAACGCTCACCCTCAAAACGCACACCGGGTTCGTAGTTGCTGAGCGCATAACCGCCGGTACCAATGCCCGATGCCCAGTCAATTGTGCCGTCGCCATTGGAAGGACGGATCGCAAAGTGATAGTCCGAAACGATGAATGGGAAGTCGGCGTTGCCGTCAGCCAGCGTGAAGACAACAGTGTCGCCATCAGCAGAGAGATCGTTCACTGCAGTCAGCAGGCCTTTACCGGCTGATTTGGAATCTTCGCCGCGGTGATGGTTGAAGCTGTCGATGACGTCTTGCGCCGTCAAAGTCTTGCCGTTGTGGAATTCAACGCCCGAACGGATTTTGAAGCGCCAGACAGCAGCATCTGCGGAAGCTTCATAGCTTTCAGCTAGCTCTGGGCGAACCAGGCCATCGGGGCCAACTTCGGTCAGGTGGTTGGCAATGGCAAAACCCATGAAGGTGGTAAAGCCGTTTTCAAATGTACCGGGGTCAAGGTTGTCGGTCGTCGAGCCGTGACCCAGACCAACACGCATTGTGCCACCCGTATCTGGCGTCGCTGCTTCGGCGCGCACAGCCATAGTTGAGGCGGCAGCGATCGTCAGGCCCATAGCCGTCGCACCCTGCATGAAGGTCCGTCGGTTGATCTTGCCCTGACTGTAAAGCGCTGACAGCTTGTCGAGTTTACTCATTGTTTTCTCCCTTTTGGTTCCATTTCCTGTCCGCCGTGAAGGGCGGGATGGAATTCTTCGTGACCCGGCAGACCAGGTCGCACGCGCGTAAGTTTGGTCGCAAGGGCTAATCGAAAGCAAGGACTAATTCGACAACTTGTCGCATAAGGGGGCACAATTCGGTGATCAGCCCGCCTATGCAGAGGTTATTCGCTGCGCGTGACGTAGCGGCACGCGTGGCCAACAGCCCTAAGGTGCGCCCGGCTTTATCAAAGGCGTCAGGATTGCAGAGGAAAATATGGCTTTACTTGGCAAGCCAAGGCGTTACCGTGACCCCAAAGATCAAGCGGAATCCGGATAAACCGGGTCCAAGGGGGGAATGCGCTGCAATAGTGGCGCGATCACAGGGCCGGCTAGCGCGGCGGGCCTATCCCGACTTGTCCGCAGAATTGAAGGGGAGGGGCATCTTGCACCCTATCGTCAAAACGATACTTCAGCGATTGCTGCTGGGTTTGTTCACGCTGTTTTTGGTCTCGCTTATCATTTTCTCGTCGATCGAGATGTTGCCCGGCGATTTCGGGGAGGCAGTGCTGGGGCAAGCCGCCACCGAAGAAACCGTAGCCGCGTTCCGCCGCGAATTGGGGTTGGATCAACCGGCATGGCAACGCTACCTCGGTTGGGTCGGCGGTGTTATCCAGGGAGATTTTGGCACATCTTTTTCCGGGCGCGCAGCCTCGGGGGTTGATCGCTCCCGCGCGGTGGTCGACCTGATCGGACCACGCCTGTCAAATACGCTGTTCCTGGCCTCGATGACGGCGCTGATTGCGGTGCCATTGTCTTTGTTCCTTGGAATTTCGGCAGCGCTTTATCGCAACTCTGTCTATGACCGGGTGGTAAACGCGGCAACGCTTACCACAATCGCAACGCCAGAGTTTTTCGTCGCCTATATCCTGATCCTCTTCTTTGCGACGCTATACCCGTGGTTCCCGTCGCTTGCGAATGTTGATGGCAATATGGCTTTGGGCGAAAAACTGTATAAGACGGCGCTTCCAGCGCTGACGCTGACCCTTGTGATCACAGCCCATATGATGCGCATGACGCGGGCGGCAATCATCAACCTTCTGGCGTCTCCATATATCGAAATGGCGCGGCTGAAGGGCGTTTCTTCCTCGCGTATCATCCTCAAACACGCGCTGCCAAATGCCTGGGCACCGATCACCACGGTGATCGCCTTTAACCTCGCTTATCTTGTGGTTGGTGTGGTCGTTGTCGAGGTGGTCTTTGTTTATCCCGGTGTTGGCCAGTTGATGGTGGACGCGGTGCGTACCCGCGATATTCCGGTGGTTCAGGCCTGTGCGCTGTTTTTTGCCTTTACCTATATTCTGCTGAACCTGATCGCTGACGTCATCGGCATCATCACAAATCCAAGGATTTTGCATCCAAGATGAGCGAAGAAGAACAGACATATTCCGCCTCGGGCGAAGTCGGCCAGGTCAGGCAACGGCGCACCCGCGTACAGCGCAGCATTATCGAGCTGAAAAAGGCGCCTCCCACGGCTCTTTTCGGAATGGTTGTCGTGCTGATCTATGCTTTTGTTGCGATTTTTGCACCGCTGGTCGCTCCCTACGGCGAGGCCGAAATTTTTGCCCAGCCTTACGCACCCTGGGGCGGAGAGCATCGTTTTGGGACTGATCAGATTGGCCGCGATATTTACTCGCGCCTGATTTACGGGGCGCGAAATACCATTGGCATAGCACTGATGACGACCTTTCTGTCCTTTGCCATCGGCGGCTCACTGGGTCTGATTGCCGCGATCAACCAAAGCTGGCTAGATCAGTTTCTGAGCCGGTTTGTGGATGTCTTGATGGCGATTCCATCGCTTATCTTTGCGCTGATGTTGCTTTCGATCTTTGGCTCCTCCACCTGGGGGCTGATCCTGATTATCGCGGTTTTGGACAGCACCCGCGTCTTTCGCCTGACCCGCGCGGTTTCTTTGGGCGTTGTGGTTATGGAATATGTCGAGGCTGCCCACCTGCGCGGCGAGAAAATCGGCTGGGTGATGCGCAAGGAAATCCTGCCCAATATCATGCCGCCACTGGTTGCGGAATTTGGCTTGCGGTTTTCCTTTGTCTTTCTGGCAATCGCAGCGCTGTCATTCCTGGGCGTTGGTATCCAGCCGCCAACGGCTGACTGGGGCTCGATGGTGCGCGATAACGCCTCGCTGATCCAGTTTGCCCAATATGATTTCAAGGGTGCGATCACGCCGCTGTTGCCAGCGGGTGCGATTGCCCTTCTGACCGTCGCCGTCAACTTTGTCGTTGACTGGTTCCTCCACAAAACAAGCGGATTGCGCGATGAGCACTGACGATAGAGGCACCAAGGGTGATATCCTTCTGGAGATGAAGGATATTGTCATCGACGGTTTTTCCGACGAGCGTTGGCACGAGATTATCAAGGGCGTTGACCTGACGTTGCGCCGTGGCGAAGTGCTTGGTTTGATTGGCGAATCAGGCGCGGGGAAATCCACGCTGGGTTTGGCGGCCATGGGCTTTGCACGACCGGGCTGTCGGCTGACCTCCGGGACGATCAATTTCGACGGCATGGAACTCAGAACCATGCCGGAAAAGGAAAAGCAGGGGCTGTGGGGCACGCGGCTGGCTTACGTTGCGCAATCCGCGGCAGCGGCGTTCAATCCTGCGCATAAGCTGATCGACCAGACGATTGAGGCCTCGGTGCGTCATGGTCTGACAACCGAAGAAGAAGCCACGCAAACCGCGATTGAGCTTTACCGTGCTATGCAATTGCCGGATCCAGAAAACATCGGCTTTCGCTACCCGCATCAGGTGTCCGGCGGGCAATTGCAGCGGGCGATGACCGCAATGGCGATGGCCTCCAAGCCGGACCTCATCATATTTGACGAACCAACCACGGCGCTGGACGTGACGACGCAGGTGCAGGTTTTGGCCTCCATGCGTGATGCAGTGGAGCAGTTTAATACCGCCGCGATCTACATCACCCACGATCTGGCGGTTGTGGCGCAGATGGCGGATCGCATCAAAGTGCTGCGCTACGGCGAAGAGATGGAAGAGGCGGAAACGCGCAAAATGCTGAGCGCGCCGGAAAACCCGTACACGAAATCTTTGTGGTCGGTGCGTTCGATCTACAAGGAGCCCGAAGCCAGCGAAGATCATATTCTGGAGATCAAAGGTGTTGATGCGGCCTATGGCAAGGGCGTGAAGGTCTTGCATGACGTGTCAATCTCGGTCCCGCGCGGCAAAACCGTGGCCATCGTTGGGGAATCCGGCTCGGGCAAGTCGACGACGGCGCGGGTTGTGACTGGGTTGCTGCCGCCGTCAAAAGGTGAAGTGATGTTCAACGGTGAGGCGCTGCCAGCTGAGTTGAAGAACCGCACCAAAGAACAATTGCGCCGGATGCAGATGATCTACCAGATGGCTGACACGGCGATGAACCCCAAGCAGACGGTGGCCGAGATTATCGGACGACCCTTGGAGTTTTATCTGGGCCTGAAGGGTGCCGCCAAGGAACGAAAGATCGTTGACTTGCTGGAAATGATCGAGCTTGACGAGTCGTTTTATGATCGCCTGCCATCCGAACTATCGGGCGGGCAAAAGCAACGGGTCTGCATTGCGCGCGCCTTGGCCGCCGATCCCGAACTGATCATTTGTGACGAGGTGACATCGGCTTTGGATCAGATCGTGCAGGAAGGGATCCTTAAACTTTTGCTGAAGCTGCAAAAGGAGCTTGGTGTCAGCTATATTTTCATCACCCATGATATTGCGACCGTCCAGGCAATTTCGGATGAGATTGTGGTCATGTTCCAGGGAGAAGTGGTAGAGCAGGGGCTCAAAACCGAGATCATGACGCCGCCGCATCCTGATTATACAGCGCTGTTGCTGTCTTCCGTGCCGGAGATGGACCCTGACTGGTTGACCAATCTGCTGAAAGAACAGGCCTAAACGGGCCCGTTTGGGCGATGGACCTAGATTAGGTAGATTAGGTAGATTAGGTAGTTTGGCGGCAATACTAAGTTCAGGACTTGAACCAGACCAATTGGCTGCCAGTGGCAAGCAATTTGCCGTCCGCAGACCAAAGCTGCATGTGCTGGTCGTGAAAATTCCCATGAAATCGGATCGCATCCGCATGACCCAGAACGGGTTGATGTCCTTGCGCCGCTATTTCGGCCTCGTCCGCGAGAAAATGGGTCATCAAAGACACGGTTCCCATAGGGGCCAAAGCACCACGCACATGGAGCAGTCGCAAGAAAAACGCGTCGCTCATCGCCGCCAGCGACAGCGCATCCAAAGGACGGTTGGGGCGGTCGCGGATCCAGAGGGTTGTTGCCGCCGGACTGAGTGACTTGGCACTTGCTCCAAACGCAACCTCGCCAGACGAAAAGAGAAACTCATAGCGGTTTAGCCATTCTGAAAAGCCGCTTAGTTCGGGCACCAGGGTGCAGTCACTTGGCGGTTTCGCCTGTGGCATCGGGGCGGAATGGTGGGAAAAGGTTTCGCGCCGTTCTGCGGTCACCACATGCGCGGTGGCGCGCACTTCACCGCTCTGATGCAGCTCTGCGTTCCAATGCTGCAAGTAGCGCCCTTCCCGGATCAGCTTGGTTTTGATTTCAAACGCTTCATTTCCGATCGCGGCGCAGAAGTTCACACTTTGGTTGACAGCTTGCCCGCGGCATTTGGGATGTTCCAAAATTGCACGCAAAAGCGTTGCTGAGGTGGTGCCGCCGAAGGGACCGGCAAGATTGCCATAGGCCGGGTCAGGCTGCCCGGCGTAACGGTTTGGTCCCAGCGATTTCAGGGCGGTTGCGGTATCAAAGATATGTTCCATAACGACCAACTTAGCGCTCTGATTTTGCGCTGAAAACAATGCCGCTGCGTCGGAGCGTGTTGGAATTCACATATGATCGCGCGGGATTTTGTCACGCAGGGTCTTTTCAAACACCAGCTTGTCCCCCTCAAAAGCCTCAAGCCGCGCCTCCAGGTGGAAATCTTCGGCATCCGACCACATACGCGCATAAGTTTCGGTGCGCACCGACCAGTCACCCCGGGCGTTTTCCTGCGTCCAATGAGTGTTGGCACTGGTGCATAGCGGATTGTCGGGGTGGGTGGTCCAGGTCTCCCGCGTGATCGAGCCGGAAATCAATCCGTGTTCGGCATCCTTATTCAGACCATGATCATCCACAACATTGATCGTAACCTCGCCAGATGTCAGATCTTGGGTTATGTCGCGGCGGTAATCTGCGGGCCGCAAAACCTCGCAATCCCAGGGCGTTGCCCCTTCGGCCTCGTCAAAGGGGCGGGCAAGGTCGACCGGGCCGCTATGCACCGGCAGACTGAGGTGGCCGTCAACCAGCGTCACCGTCGCTCGCGCCGCCACGGGCCACAGGAACGGCCAGTAAACTGTTGAAATCGCAAGCCGAAGTTTGCGCTCCGGCAGAATTTTCTCGGCCATCTGATCAAGCGTCAGCCGCAGGCTATAGACCTTTCCGGGCTCCAGCTTGTTTGGTGCGTCATGGCCGTTTAGGTGGCAAAGGTTCAGCATGCCATAGGACAACCGTGTCGAAGCGCCATCCGGTTCTACATTGCAAAGCCGCACGGCAAGCTGGGCGACGGGTTTATCGACCCGGATGCGCAAGGACAAAACCGGTGTACCAACAAGTGTAAGCGGGGATTTGGTGATCGCCATGTCAAAACAGGCCGAACGCGCATCATCGTTGCGCTGATCGCCCGGCATCTGCGGCACGTCGCCTGACATCGGAAAATAGGTGCCGCATCCAAGACCGCAATCAAGTGGTGAATTGACAGCAATATCCAAAGCATCGGGATCAACGCCAAGCCTCCCGCCGCTCGACAATGAATAATCGGTCATGCTTACAGCGGGGGACGGCCAAACCTCTTCAGCGATCCATGACCCTTCACGGGATTTGCGTGCCCGATCCGGGGCCGTGCTTGATTGCAAATAGGTGCGATAGGCGGGGTCGTCCTCGACACCGGTTTCAATCCCTTTGAGCCATTTGTCCCACCACCTCAGTGCTTCGGCCAGAAAGCCAATTTGGGGTGCGGGGTCAGCCTGATGCGGGTATTGATGGACCCAAGGCCCGACGATACCTTTGACGGGAACATCAAGGTTTTCAACCAGATGCGAGACGGTATTCATGTAGCCATCGGCCCAACCACCGATGGAGAGCACCGGCACTTGAATAGCCGAATAATCCTCGCAGACCGACCCATGCCGCCAATAGGCATCGCGGCGTTGATGGGCCAGCCAGTCAGAGGCAAGGAACGGTTCTGCCTCCAGCCGTTCCATCCACATCTCGCGCCATTTGTCTCCGACAAGGGCAGGGTCCGGCGGTCGCGAGGAATAGGACCACATTTGCGATGCCCAGCCGAAATTGTCGTTCAAAAGACAACCACCCTTGTAGTGAATATCGTCGGCGTAGCGATCCACGGTCGAGCAGACCGACAGGACCGCTTTTAGCGCGGGCGGTTGCAGGGTTGCGACTTGCAGACAATTGAACCCGCCCCAGCTTTTGCCCATCATCCCGACCGCGCCTGAACACCAGTCTTGATCGGCAAGCCAGGCAATCACATCCGCGCCGTCCTGCAATTCGCTCTGGGTATATTCATCCAGCATCACCCCCTGACTTTCGCCATTGCCGCGCATATCAACCCGGGCGACCGCATAGCCGCGCCCGGCAAAATATTTATGCATCACCTCGTCACGCGAAACGGTGCCGTCGCGTTTGCGATAGGGGATATATTCCAGGATTACGGGCACGGGATTTTTTACGGCGTCGTCGGGCATCCAGACCCGGGCGGACAGTCGGCAACCATCGGGCAGGACAATGCCCATATCAGGGTCTTCAACGATATTAAGGGGGAATTGCGTGACCACATGCATTGAGCGGCTCCCTGAAAGGATTCTTTTCAGCGCCATCAAAGGCGAGGGTCGGGTGGCACTCAAGCTCTTTAAGCGCTGGCCTTGCATTTTTGTGAATTTGGCGCGATGTTAAGCGTTCCACTGGCACGGGATCGGGCCTTTTGCGTTTCTTGACTTAAGAAAGGCCTGCCGGTGGATTGGCCCCTGAAATTTGATGAATCAAGCGACGGCGAGACCCGTTGGCTTCGCCACATGCGGCTGCCGTCTGCCTGCCTGACGGAGGGGCTGCGTCAAACTTTGCCTGTGGCTGGTGACGGGCTTCATGCCGCTGATCTTGGCCTTTGCGATGGAACAATCGTTGAAATAACCCCGCCATTGGTTGAAACCAAGCCGATGGGCATGGTCTGGCCGCGTTTCGTTGATTGTCACAGCCATATCGACAAGGGATTGATGGTGCGGCGGCATCCCAACCCCGAAGGCACATTCGCGGGCGCGGCATCGGCTTTTGTGAACGCCTACAAAGAAGGTTTCTCGCAGGAAGACATGTGCAGCCGTGCAGATTTCCAGATCGCGTCGGCCTATGCCAATGGGACAGGAATGCTGCGCAGTCATGTGGATATGACGCCGGAAAACCACGCCTATGGTTTTGCAGCGCTTTGCGATCTTGCAGATCGCTGGAGGGACTGGATCGACGTGCAGTTGGTGCCGTTTTTCGGGGTGGAAACCGAGGCGGAGTCGATACCGCTTTTTGCCAGATTGGCGGCGGATCTTGGCCAACCCGCCCTAAGCGCTTTTCTTTATGCCGATCCGGTGGTGGATGACTTTCTCGGGCGCGTTTTCAAAGCGGCGGCAGATCATGGTCTTGATCTGGATTTTCACGCCGACGAAAACCTTGATCCCACCTCGGACATGTGCGAGCGGATTGCCGATTGGGCCGAAAAAACTGCCTTTAAGGGGCGGATATTGATCGGTCATGGCTGCGCACTATCGCTTTGGGCCGAGGACAGACTTAGCCAGGTTCTGGCGCGACTTGCCCGGTTTCGGGTGCATTTTGTCTCGCTGCCGTTGTGCAATAGTTACCTCATGGACCGGGAGGTTGCCGATCCCAAGCACCGTGGGTTTGCCCCGGTCCACGCGATCCGCGATGCGGGCATTCCGGTGGCGCTGGCATCGGACAATATGGCGGATGCGTATCACGCCTATGGCGATCTTGATATGGTTGAAACCTTTCGCTTTGCCGTGCGCACCATGCATCTGGACCATCCGATTATGGATTGGCCAGCCTCGATCACAAGGGCTCCGGGTGCGGCAATCGGGACCGATGAAACTGGACTTATAGCCCCCGGCGCTGCTGCTGATCTTGTTGTTTTCAAATCCAGAAACTGGACCGAGTTCATGTGCCGCCCGCAAAGTGACCGCCTGATAATCAAAGGCGGATCAATCGTTTCAGCACCCCTGCCGGACTGGCAGAATCTTGATCATTTGAAAGGACTTTCCCCGTGACGACGCAAGAGCGAATTGCCGATCTGGCCGACAAATTGGCGGGCATTGAGGTGATTACAAAGCCTACCATCCTGCGTGCCAAAAGCCGCGACTTTTTCTGGTTCTCACCGGTTCTGAAGGATGCGCTGGATCATGTCGAAGGGGATGCGTTGATCCGCCCGGAATCCAAGGATGAATTGCGCAAGGTTCTCGCAGCTTGTTTTGAACTGGATATTCCCGTCACGCCGCGTGGTGGGGGGACTGGAAATTATGCCCAGGCAATGCCGATCACGGGTGGCGTGGTGCTGGATATGACCGGGCTGAACCGCGTGATCAGTTGCCAAGGCGGTGTGCTTCATGTCGAAGCGGGTGCCCTGATGGGCGACATCGAGACCCATACCCACGCCGAAGTGGGGCAGGAGTTGCGGATGCACCCTTCAACCCGCGAAACCGCCACCATCGGTGGGTTTGTCGCCGGTGGATCGGGCGGTGTCGGCTCAATCCGCTGGGGGATGCTTCACGAGCCGGGAAATATTCTGGGGCTGGAAATGATGACGATGGAGGCTGAACCGCGTTTGATCCGCATCGAAGGCCCGGAGATCAATCGCGTCCATCATGCCTACGGTATAAACGGGGTTATTACCGAGGTCACAATGCCGCTGATCCATGCCGAGGATTGGGTGGATTTTCTCGTCAGCTTCAGGGATTGGGACAGTGTAGTTGCAAGCAGCGTCGAGATTGCCGGTTATAACAGCCTGCATTTAAAGGAGCTTGCCGCCATTCAGGCCCCGGCCCCGGAACGCTACTTTACCCGACACGCAAAATTCCTGGAGGAGGGGGATCACCTTCTACTGGCGATGGTTGCGCCTAATTCGGCCGAAAGTTTCCAGACGATTGTTAATCGCGTTGGCGGGCGGGTTGCTTATCGTTCCGATATTGCCGACGCGGCGGACAAAAAGGGCCTGCCGCATCTGCATCACCTCTGCTGGAACCACACAACGTTGCGGGCGATTAAAACCGACCCCGACATAACCTACCTGCAACTTGGCACGCGGGCGGGCGACATCGAAGGCTCGGCGCGTGATATTGCCCGGCTGTTCCCCGAAGAGATCATAAATCATCTGGAGTTTTCACGCGGGGCTGATGGGGTCCGCGCGGGCATGTTGCCGCTTTTACGTTTTACCAGCAAAGCCCGGATGGACGAGGTTATCGCCGCTTTGGAGGACATCGGCATTCAGAACTGGAACCCGCATGCCTACACCCTGGAAGAGGGCAATTACCGAGATCCCGATCCTGAGGAAAAGGTCTTCAAGGCGCGCCATGATCCAAAGGGCCTGCTGAACCCCGGCAAGCTGATCGCTTGGGAAACAATGGATTACCGCTATGATCCCGCTGGCGGCTATGTCGTCGCTGATCTACAGGCAAAGCCATGAAGGCGATCACGCCGCCAGAGATCGCGCCGCCATTTGGGGCTTATTCCCACGGTGTTGCCGCCTCGGTGTCGCGGCTGTTATTGACGTCAGGCCAGCTTGGAATTGCGCCGGATGGATCTGTGCCTGCCGACGCCTTGGGGCAGGCGCGGCAATGTTTTGCCAATATTCGCGCAATTCTGGCCGAGGCCGAGATGGATGCCTCGGATGTTTTGCGGCTGAATGCATTTGTCACAGATCGCGCATATTTTCCGGCCTATATGGCGGCACGCGATGAATGGCTGGCCGGGGTGGTGGTTAGGCCCGCCTCGACACTGGTCATTGTCAGCGGTTTCACCCGACCGGAATTTCTGGTCGAGGTCGAAGCCACAGCGGGAGTTTTACAATGAACCCCAAAGCCTATTGGCGCGAAATGGCCAGCCCCGACTTCAAGGATTGCAGCGACTGGATCGTTGTCCTGCCACTTGCCGCGATTGAACAGCACGGCCCGCATTTGCCGGTCGGGGTGGATGCCTTCATTGCCGAGGGCATGGTTGCACGCGCCGCAATGGCCAGACCCAATACCCTGCCATTTACCTTTTTGCCGCTGATCGAAGTGGCCAAATCGAACGAGCATATCCGTTTTGGCGGAACTCTTTCGCTTGATTGGGAGCAGGCGATCAAATCCTGGATCCAGATTGGGCAAAGCGTGGCTCGTACGGGGGTGCGGAAATTCGTGATGATCACCAGTCACGGCGGCAATGTGGCCCCCATGGAAATCGTCGCGCGTGAACTGCGCGAAAGTCTTGATATGCTGGCCGTTACCACCAGTTGGGGGCGGCTTGGCGATTGGCAACAGGTTTATGATCTGGGCGATGGGCCTTTGATCGACATTCATGCCGGGATGACGGAAACCGCACCGATGCTGGTCCATCGACCGGATCTTGTTGCTATGGAAAAGGCAGAGAATTTTGCCTCGGCCCAGAGCGATTTGGCGGCGCGTTACAAATACCTCGGCTATCATTCCAGCCCGGCGAATATTGCCTGGCTGGCTGACGATCTGAACCCCGCCGGGGCGCTTGGCGATGCCTCTGCTGCCAATGCTGAGGTCGGGAAACGCGACATCGACGCCGCCTTGGCCGGGTTTTTGACATTGATGGAAGAGGTCCACGACATGCCCCCTCCCAAAAGGACGCGAAATGTTTGAGAGCATGGTTTTGCTGGCGCAGAGTTTTGCCACTGCCTTTCTGGCGGGCTGGATGTTTACCGGCGTCAAGGACAATTGGTTGTTGCCGCGCCTGAACGGCGACATTGTCGGGATGATTTTGCGGATCGACAAATTTGCCGAAATGTACCCGGACGAGTTTCATCACGTCGCACATCGCCGGGTTGCGGCGGAATGGTTTCACCGCGCGATCTTTCGCTTTATCGTTCTTTGGGAAACGCTGGCCTGTGTGCTTTTGGCCCTTGGTGCCTTCGCGCTTTTTGCGGCCCTGTTTGGGGCGATTTCTCTTGATCTGGCCCAAAGTCTGGCCTTGCTTGGGGCGTTGGTTTTCACCTCGGTCTGGGCGGGTTTTCTGATTTTCGGCAACCACTGGGTCTATTGGTATTGCCACGAGTGGGGACAAAACAGCCATTTCCAGCTGCTGTTATGGGGGCTTGGAACCATGGTTTTTCTGGCGCTGCCCACAGGCTGAGAAGGCCGCTTGCCAAGGTCGGAGCGACTGCCTAGTCTTTGGCGTGAAAGACAAAATTCAAGGGGCAAGAAATGACGATCAAACGATTGGAAACCGGCGCACGGATGAGCCAGGCGGTGGTGCATGGGGGTCTGGTCTACACGGCCGGACAGGTCGCCAAGGGTGGTTCGGTTGCCGCGCAAACCACTGAAATTCTTGCCAATATCGACCGGCTTCTGGCCGATGCAGGCAGCGACAAGTCCAAGGTGCTTAGTGCTACGATCTGGATCACCGACATGGCGGATTTTGCGGAAATGAACGCGGTCTGGGACGCTTGGGTGGCCCCGGGGCACACACCGGCCCGCGCCTGCACCGAGGCGCGATTGGCCCTGCCGGAATTCAAGGTGGAAATCATGGTGACAGCGGCGGTCTGATCATATGTTGATGAGCCAGGACGATCATTTACGTGCCGCCAAACGGCTGGACCACGCCGAGGAGGCGGGGCATCAGATCGGCTGTTTCAGTCAGGATTATCCGGCGATGACGATGGTCGATGCCTATGCGATCCAATCGGCATGGGTAGATCTGAAACTGGCCGCTGGGCGTCGAGTCGATGGCCGCAAGATCGGGCTGACCAGCCGCGCGATGCAAAACCAGTTGGGAATTGATATTCCCGACAGCGGGATTTTGTTTGACGACATGTTCTTTGACAACGGTGCCACCGTTCCAAAGGGCCGTTTTATCGAACCCCGCGTCGAGGCCGAAATCGCTTTTATCATGGCCAGCGATCTGCACGGCGCAGACGCTACCCCCGAGGCCGTTCTGGCCGCAACCGAGGCTGTGGCACCGGCTCTGGAAATCCTTGATACCCGGATTTTTCGCAAAGACCCGGTGACAGGTCAGCCCCGCACGGTTTTGGATACGATAGCGGATAACGCCGCCAATGCCGGGATTGTTCTGGGCGCAGAACGTCATGACCCCAGCACGGTCAATCTGGCCTGGGTCGGCGCAATTTTGAAACGCGGCGCGATCGTTGAGGAAACCGGGCTTGGCGCCGGGGTTCTGGGCGATCCGCTGATCTCGATGGTCTGGCTGGCGGAACGTCTGGCCGAACACGGTGATTACATTCGCGCCGGGGAGGTTGTCTTGTCAGGCAGCTTCGTACGCGCGGTGGAGGCCCCTTCGGGGTCCAGTTTTGTTGCAGATTTCGGAGACTTCGGATCGGTCTCCTGTGCTTTTGAATAGGAAAAAACGATGTCTACGCCTGAAAACACCTTCAAATCCGCGCTGGCCGCCGGGCAATTGCAGATTGGCTTCTGGCAGAGCCTTGCCACGGCGATCACGGCGGAAATTTCCGCCTATGCCGGGTTTGACTGGCTGCTGATTGATGGCGAACACGGGGCAAATGACCTTCGCTCTATTCGCGACCAATTGCAGGTCGTCGGCCCCTCGCCAAGTCAGGCGGTCGTGAGGATCAGCGGCGTCGATGTGGTCGAGGTCAAACAGGTGATGGATGCGGGTGCCCAAAGCATATTGGTGCCGATTGTGAATACTGCCGAAGATGCCGCGTTGATGGCAGCGGCGATGCGCTATCCACCCGATGGTATTCGCGGCAATGGCGCGGGCGTGGCGCGGGCCTCGGATTACGGGCGCAATGCGCACTACCTGAAGGATGCCAATTCCCGCGCCTGTCTGTTGGTGCAGGCCGAAACCGCCGAGGCGCTTGGCAATCTGGAAGCAATCTGTGCGGTTGAAGGCGTTGACGGGGTCTTTATCGGTCCGGCTGATCTGGCGACCTCGCTTGGTCATCACGGCAATCCGATGCACCCTGATGTGCAAAATGCGATTGAGGATGCGATCCAGCGGATCAGGGCGGCGGGCAAGGCCCCGGGGATTCTGATGGCCAATGAAGAACGGGTGCGGCGCTACATCGAACTTGGTGCCTTGTTCGTGGCCGTAGGCTCAGACGTTGCGATTTTGGCGGGCGGTGCAAAAGCCCTGGCCGGAAAATATCTGGGCGGCACGTCAGCGGCGGACAAAAATCGCGTTTACTAACTTTGTGATCGGCTGGGATCTGAAAGTTCAGCCTGAACGCAAGGGTTTAGAGGCTTGTCTTAAAGCATTGCTGTTCGGTTAACCGCTTGCGCTACATCTCTGCCAGTTTGCGAAGTGCGGTCATCAGCGCCTTGGTATCAGCGGCACCAAACTCGTCCTCGATCTCGGCGTAGATCGACAGGCTTTTGGGGGCGATTCCCGCAATCAACGCGCGGCCCTTGTCGGTTATCTCCGCGATCTGACGCCTGCCGTCATGGGCGTGTTTTTGGCGGCGCACCAATGATGCGGCCTCCAGATGCGCCAGAATCCGGGTCAGGCTGGGCAGAAGGATCACGCAAGCCTCGGCCAGATGGGTCGGCTCGGACGGGCCGGTTTCGTTCAAAACGCGCAGGACGCGCCATTGTTGTTCAGACAAGCCATGAGCCTTCAGCATCGGTCGAAAGCGTTTCATGACCGCCTCGCGCGCACGCAACAGCATGATCGGCAACGAACGGTCCGCAAGGGTCAGTCGGTCGCTCATGCGGGCTCGTCAGCGACGGTGTTTGAAAGCGTGCCGATGCCCTCCACATGGACCTCCACCACATCGCCGGGTGTTAGCCAACGGGGTGGATCAAATCTTGCACCCGCGCCGGTTGGTGTGCCGGTTGCAATCAGATCGCCGGGCTCCAGCGTGCCAAAGGTGGAGACATATTCAACTAGCCGGGCAAAAGGAAACGCCATGGAGGCCGTCGTATCGCTTTGGCGAATTTCACCGTTCACCCGGGTTTCGATCATCATGTCATTGACGTTTATGTCGCCAAGATCGGTTTCGATCCAAGGCCCAAGCCCGCCAGAGCGGTCCCAGTTCTTGCCTTGGGTTACGTTGAATTTGCCGTGGCGCAGCCAGTCGCGGATGGTGCCTTCGTTCATGATGGTAAGACCGGCAACGTGATCCATCGCATCACTCTGTCCAATGCGCCGTCCGGCCTTGCCGATGACCAGAACAATCTCGCCCTCGTAATCCAGTTGTTCGCTTTCGGCAGGTCGCCAGATGTCCTGACCATGCGCCGAAAAGGAGCGTGGGTTTCGCACAAAAACCGATGGATAGGGCGGGGCAGCAGAGCCGTCCTTATATTCCTCGTTTCGGTTCATGTAGTTGACACCAATACAATAAACCCGCGTTGGATTTGTGATCGGCAGATCAAGCGTGACCTCCGAGAGCTTATGATCGTGGCTCTGTTCCATGGCCTGCCGTGCAGGCGCCAAGTTTGCCAGAACCACCCGCATATCGCTTTGACCAAGGCGCGACGTGAGGTCAGTCACCCGGTCATTTTGCAAAGCGCCAAGTCGTCCGGAATTGAAAGTGATCAGGCGCATTGTACTTCCTTTTGGGGCTTGACGATAGTTAACGTGTTAATTACTTTACGCCTGTCTGCAATCGGGGTCAAGCAATGCCGCATCTTACAATCGAATATTCCGCGAACCTTGAGCACGACGTTGATATGACGGGCCTTTGCGGCGTCGCGGCCAAGGCCTTGCGCGGGCTTGGGCTTTTTCCCGAAGCGGGGATCAGGGTCCGTGCCTATGGTGCAAATCACTGGGCAGTTGCAGATGGTGGGGGTGACTACGCCTTTTTGGATATGTGTCTGCGGATCGGCAGGGGCCGGAGTGATGCGGAGAAATCGGCCTGCGTTGAAACGCTTTATGCGGCGCTGGAAAGCTGGCTTGAACCACGACTGAGCCGCCCTTTTGCGCTTTCCCTTGAACTGGCTGAAATTAACTATCCCTTCGCGGAAAAACGTCTGAACACGATCCGCGATGCGCTTGCAACGAAACGGGGCGAAAATGTCTGATCTTGAAGCAAACATCAAACGCGCCGAGGATTACCTTTTGCGGTTCCGCAAAACCGGTGTTTTGAACCGGATCGGCGGCAAGGACGCAAGCGGCGCTACGTTTGCCACCACCTCGCCGGTTGACGGCTCGCACCTTGCTGATGTCGCCAAAGGGACCGCCGCTGATATTGATCGCGCAGCCAAGGCAGCCAAAGCGGCGTTTCCGGCATGGCGTGACCTCGGCGGGAAGGCGCGCAAAGCGGTGTTGCACCGTATTGCGGATGCAATCGTCGAACGCGCGGAAGAGATTGCATTCCTGGAGTGCCTTGATACTGGTCAGGCCCTTCGGTTCATGTCCAAAGCAGCGCTGCGTGGGGCGGAGAATTTCCGCTATTTTGCCGATCTTGCGCCTACGGCAAGGGACGGCAAACATCTGCCAAGCGACACATTGATGAATGTGACCACAAGGGTGCCCATCGGCCCCGTGGGTGTGATCACGCCTTGGAATACACCATTCATGTTATCAACCTGGAAGATCGCGCCGGCACTGGCGGCGGGATGCACTGTGGTTCACAAACCGGCTGAACTTTCCCCGATAACCGCCAGACTTTTAATGGAAATTGCTGAAGAAGCAGGCCTGCCGCCCGGCGTGTGGAACCTTGTGAACGGATTTGGCGAGGATGCGGGTCGGGCACTTAGCGAACATCCAGACATCAAGGCCATCGCCTTTGTCGGTGAAAGCCAGACCGGTAGTCATATCATGGCGCAGGGTGCAAAGACCCTCAAACGCATACATTTCGAGCTTGGCGGCAAAAACCCGGTACTGGTGTTTGACGATGCCGATCTGGAGCGTGCGCTCGATGCGGCGATTTTCATGATCTATTCGCTGAACGGGGAGCGCTGCACCTCCTCCTCAAGGTTGCTGGTACAATCGACGATCCACGACGATTTCGTCGAGAAACTGGCCGCCCGTGTGGCAAATCTCAAGGTTGGTCATCCGCTTGATCCTGCAACCGAGGTCGGGCCGTTGATTGCGGCGGTTCACCTTGAAAAAGTCTGCTCCTATTTCGACATCGCCAAAACCGATGGGGCAAGTGTCCGGGTCGGGGGCCGCGCCAAAGAAGGCGCTGGCTGTTATGTGGAGCCAACGCTGATCACAAACGCCACCAACGACATGCGCGTCGCCCAGGAGGAGATCTTTGGGCCGGTCCTGACCGTCATCCCCTTTGGCAGCGAGGATCAGGCCATCGAAAACGCCAATGACACCGAATACGGCCTGACCGCCTATGTCTGGACCAACGACATTTCACGCGCAATGCGCGTCACCGACCAGTTGGAGGCGGGGATGATCTGGGTAAACTCCGAAAACGTCCGGCATCTGCCAACGCCGTTTGGCGGGGTCAAAGCCTCGGGCATGGGGCGCGATGGCGGCGATTGGTCGTTTGAGTTTTACATGGAACAAAAACACGTCGGCTTTGCGCTAGGCGCACATAAAATCCCGCGTCTCGGGGCCTGAATAACAGCGGAGAACAAGATGGGTGAAATCGTTCTGGCAGCCAAGATGACCCATGTGCCAACCATGCTCATGTCCGAACAGGACGGCCCGCTTAAAGGCAAGCGTCAAGCGGCGATCGACGGCCACTATACGATTGCCGAACGCGCAAAAGAGCTTGGCGCGGATACCTGTGTCATCGTCGATACGCATTGGGTCGTCAACGCAGGCTATCATGTGAATGCCAATGGCCGTTTCAAGGGGCTGTTCACCTCTAATGAGTTTCCGCAATTCATCCAGAACCTGCGCTATGACTACGAGGGCAATCCAGCCCTTGGCGATCTGATTGCCGAAAAGGCAACGGCGGCCGGGGTTCACACGCTGTCCCACCATCTTGACACTCTGGAGCTGGAATACGGCACCCTGGTACCGATGCGCTACATGAGCCGCAAACACCCGATGAAAGTCGTTTCGGTCGCTGGCTGGTGTACCGTTCACTCCTATGAGGCCAGCCGCAAACTGGGCGCCGCGATCCGCGCGGCAATCGAGGCGAGCGATTCAAAGGTCTTGCTGGTCGCCAGCGGCTCGCTCAGTCACAGGATTTGGCCGAACGACGAATATGCCGCCAATAATGGCACCTTCACGATATCCAAGGAGTTCAACCGTCAGGTCGATCTCCGGGTTCTGGAGCTATGGCAAAACGCCGAGTGGGACGTATTCGTCAAAATGCTACCGGAATATGCCGACTACTGCTGCGGCGAGGGTTCGATGCACGACACGGTCATGGTTCTGGCCGCACTTGGCTGGGATAAATACGCCGCCAAGGCAGAAGTGGTAACGCCCTATTTCCCCTCCTCTGGCACCGGCCAGACCAATGTGATCCTGCCTGTTCAATAGGAGTTCCGATGCCCGTCCTCGTCCCAAACCTGACGCCGCCTTTCAACATCATTCGCCTCAGCCATACGGTCTTTAATGTGACCGATCTGGCGGCTTCCAAGGCATTTTATGTCGATACGCTGGGCCTGCAAGCGAGCCACGAGACCGGTGAAGCCATTTACCTGCGCGCCATGGAGGAACGCGGTCATCACTCACTGGTTCTGCAAAAGGCCCGAACGCCAAGCGTTGACAGCCTGTCGTTCCGGGTCTGGGCCGAGGCTGATCTGGAGCACGCCGCCGAATGGTTCAGCGCCAAGGGACGTTCGATTGACTGGGTGGAACGCCCCTTTCAGGGCAGAACCTTACGCACGAGTGATCCGCATGGCCTGCCGCTTGAGTTTTATCACCAGATGGACCGGTTGCCCCATATCCACCAGCAATATGCGCTTTACAAAGGGGTCAAGCCACTTCGGATCGACCACTTCAATTGCTTTTCCCCCAACGTCGATGAAAGCGTCGCTTTTTACAACGAGATGGGGTTCCGGCTGACGGAATATACCGATGACGCAGAAAGCGGGCGGTTCTGGGCGGCCTGGATGCACCGCAAGGGCGGTGTTCACGACATGGCCTTTACCAATGGCACGGGGCCGCGGATGCATCATACCGCCTTTTGGGTGCCGACGCCGCTCAATATCATTGATCTGCTGGACCTGATGTCAACGACCGGCTGGGTTGCAAATATCGAACGCGGCCCCGGGCGGCACGGCATTTCAAATGCGTTTTTCCTCTATGTGCGCGACCCTGATAATCACCGGATCGAGATTTATTGCTCGGATTATCAGACGGTGGACCCGGACCTCGAACCGATCCGCTGGGATCTCAAAGACCCACAGCGTCAGACACTTTGGGGCGCCCCGGCCCCCCGAAGCTGGTTCGAAGAAGGCTCATTTTTCACCGGACTGGAACCCGTTGAAAGTGATCTCAAGGCGCAGCCGATCATAGCGCCCTGAGCCTTTCTTTTTGCCAGAAATATCCCGGGGGAACTCCGTCCCGAAAGGGGCGGGGTGGGGGCAGCGCCCCTAAAACGGCTTGAGGTGAATGGTGAACGCCTGGCGAAGGGCCGCATCAAGGGCCGGATCAAAACCCGCCGCTGGCGGTTTTGCCAGAATTTCCAGTTTGCGCGCCACTGCCTTTTCCACCAGATCGGGCTTGCCGATCTCGGCCCATTCCTTGGGTGATGTTCGATCACCAAGGCTTGGATAGACATTGTCCTTTTGCATCCGGCTTAGAGTTTGATCGGTGCCAAGGTAATGCCCGGGCCCGCCAAGACAAACCTGGGCCATCTGATCCAGCGCCAGCGTTTCCTCGTTCACTTCGATGCCTCTGACACAGCGCATCGCCTGGCCCAACAGATCGTCGCTCAGGATCAGGCTTTCATGGCAAAATCCCAGCAGGGAGGCATGCATGCCCGCCGCCTCATAAACCATGTTGAGCCCTGAAAGACCGGTCATGACCGCTGAACACATTTGCTCCCAACCGGCCTGCATATCAGGCATCTTGCTATCAGCAGCCCCCGCCGCAGCGCCCCCGGGCAGGCCGTAGAATTTATGCATCTGCGCACAGCCAGCCGACAAAAGCGCCTGCTCACCCGAACCGACGGTCATCGCGCCGGTTCTCAGGTCAAGGCCAAAGGGCCAGGTGCCAAAAACTGCGGGATGACCCGGTTTCACCGCATTCACATAGACAATCCCGGCCAGACATTCGGCAACCGCCTGGGTGATCGCCCCGGCGATGGTGCCCGGTGCCGTTGCACCTGCCATCCCTGCGGACAAAAGCAGCACCGGCATGCCACCCTCGATACAGCGTTCCATCACCTCGCAGGCTTCGGTTGCAAATTTCATTGGCGGGACGACAAAGCAGTTGGAGTTCGACAGGAATGGCCGCGCACGCCATTTGTCCTCGCCGCCCGCGATCATATGCAGCATCTCAAGGGCCGGTGCGACAAAAGAGGGCTCGGTAAAGGAGGTGCCGATGTGTTTGGTCGTCCCCGAACAACAGGCGTATATCGTGTTCAGATCCATCTCGCGATTATCGGGAATATCGCGGCAAACCATCGGGCGTTGCACAAAATGAATGTTGTCGAGCACATCGCAAATCCGCGCGGCATCATGCAGATCCTGAACCTTGCTTTCGCGGTAGTTCCGACCCGTCACATCGACCATATTCACCGCCGCTCCGGCGGTGCCGTAGTGAACGCGGTTGCCTCTCAGGTCCAGATCGGTCGCGCCGTCGCGGCTGAATAGCGTCACCTCGCGGTTGGCAATTGCCAGCATGTCTTCGACCAACGCACGCGGAAATCGGATACGCCCGTCGTCGCCAAGGATACAGCCCGCACCGACCAGATGATCAATGCCGCTTTGCGGCGCATCGGCCAACCCGATGGTTTCAAGGGCCGTCAGAGCGGCCTCGTGGATTTGTAAAACCTGCGCGTCTGTCAGCGGCTTGTAGGTGCCACCTTCAAGGCCAGGGCGGATCGGGCGTTGGTCTTCGGTCAGGGGGGCGGCGCGCATTGCCTGACGGGCAGAGCGGCCACCAGCGCGACGGGTTGCAGAGGATGTCATGGGTTGTGGTATCTCGATTGGGGTAAGGGACGACTTTTGGTGGGCGTTGCCCCCTAAGGCCGACCCCTTGCCGCACGTCCGCGCGTCGCCCCGATGGTGCGGGCAATCAAGTAGATTTTCCAAAGCGTGCCCGGCATTCCTGGGGTGGTCCTTCTCGCAATCGTGAAAAAACCCTCGAAGATTTCATTCAACCCCGCGCGTCTATTTGCGGCAATTGGGTCGCTTTTTGGCTACCACGATCCTGACGCGCCGCCACCCGAGGACGAACCGCCGCCAAAAGACCCCGACGAGGAGGACGAAGAAGACTTGGACTTTCGTGGGATCACAACTTTTTCGGAATATTTGTGTTGGCAATTGCGACAGGAATAATCGACCCGCGCCATGCCCGTTGAAGAGGTGGTTGCCGAGGTCAGAACGGTGCGTTGTGAATGCAGGGTCAGAAAATCACAATTCGGGCAGGCGCCAAAGCCGGAAACCCATTTCTTGTAGCGCTCGATCATCACATGATCGTCGTGGCGGCAATACCAGACGTCATAATCCGTTGATTTGAGGCTTTCTTCGACCTTTTGACCGTGGCTAAGGTAATCGTCGTCGCTTTGCTCGGACAGGCGCTCCATCTTGCGGCCGCACAGATCGCAGTCTCTGGGTCGGTTACGTCGCCAGCGGCGGATGCCAAAGAGACCAAGCCCGCCGCCCGCCAAGCCCATTGCCCCGAATATCCACGCGAAGATGCCCCCCGAACGGGTTGAGTCCAAAGCATTTTCCGCCTCGGCCCTTAATCGCGAAGAGGTGGTGTAACCGTCATCAGTAAACTCCAGTCTTGTGCGTTTGATGGTTTCAGCAACACCCGCCTCGATGCCTTCGGCGTATTTTTCGTCGCGAAACCATGGAATGAAATGGTGATCAATCACCCGCTTTACACGATCATCGAAAATCGGTGGATAACCTGCGCCCAATTCGATGCCCATGTCCCGATCCTGCCAGGCCACAAGGATCATGATGCCGTCATTACGCTTGGCATTGCCCACGCCCCATTTGTTGAAAAGCGCGGTGGCAAAGGGTTCAATCGCATCCCAATCGCCGTAATCGTGGCGCGAGCGTATGGTCACTACGGTCATTTCAACGCCGCGTTCCTTGCGCACATTCTCCAGCATATTCTGGATGTTCTCAGCGGCCTCCGGCGTGATTATGCCAGCGAAATCATTGATATAGGTGGAAGTATATTCCGGCAGGTCACCGGTTGCCTTGGTATTGGACACCGGATCCTGTTGCGCCATCAAAAGCGTAGGGATCAGGCAAAAGATCAGGAGTAGTCGTTTCATTGCGCCATGCTGTGCAAGTTTTTTGCGCATAGCAATCCTCAAAGCTGTGCGGCCAGTTCTTTGAGGATCGGATAGACCGACATCACATCCTCGCGCGTGCAATCAAAATGCCCGGCCGTCATGCGAATGACAAACCGCCCCTCGTGTAGGGTTTGGGTCAGATAAATCCGCCCATCGTCATTGGTCCGCGCCAACAGGGCCGCCGTCAGCGCATCCGCATCCCGACCCTCTGGCGCATACTGAAACGTGAAAAGCGCGAGCCTTGGTTCGGTTGAGATGGAAAATGCGGCGTCTGCGCGAAATACTTCCGCCAGTTCGCCCACCCATGCAACGTGATCCCGGATCCGGCGGCGTAGTCCCGAAAGCCCATAGGCGCGGATCAGAAACCAGAGCTTCAGCGCCCGAAACCGCCGACCCAGCGGGATCGACCATTCGTTGAAATTGGTGATTTCCTCGGTGCCCATCGTCTCCAGATAGGCGGGGCGCAGGCCAAGCGTGCGCACTTGCGGTGTCGGATCGGCCAGAAACTGAACCGAGCAATCAGACATCGCACCAAGCCATTTGTAAGGGTTGAGGACAATGGAATCAGCCGCCTCAACCCCCTCCCAGAGCCAGCGGAATTCCGGGCAAAGCATGGCCGAACCTGCCCAGGCCGCATCTACATGGGTGTAAAGATCAAACTCCCGCGCAACCGCAAGACAGCCTGCGATATTATCCGCCGCGCCGATGGAGGTGCCGCCGACGCACAGGACAACACCGGCGGGCGTGAAACCGGCGGCCAGATCGGCCTTGATCGCATCACGAAGCGCCTCGGGCTGCATGCTATAGTCTGCGTCCGTGGCCACTTTGACCAGGTTATCCTGCCCGATCCCGGCCAATCGCACCGCCTTGTCGATTGAGGAATGGGTCTGCGCGGAGGCATAGATCCTTAGCGGATTTGTTCCGTTCAGCCCCGCGGTTAACCCCTGCCAGTCAAGCGCCCGTTCACGCATCGTCAAAACCGCTGAAAACGTGGCCGTCGTCGCCGTATCCTGAAGCGTACCGGTAAAACGGGCGGGCAGGCCAAGGGCGTCGCGCAGCCAGCCGATGACGACCTGCTCCATTTCGGTCGCCGCCGGCGAGGTTTGCCAGAGCATGCATTGCGCCGTCATGACCGAGGCCAATTGTTCGGCCACCAGCACCGGCGTTGTTGCATTGGTCGGGAAATAGGCAAAGAACTTCGGATGCTGCCAGTGGGTCATCGCATCGGGGACTATTGCCTCAAAATCCGCGAAAATCTGCTCCATATCTTCGGGGTCTTCGGGGGCCTGATCCGGCAGTCTTGCAATCACATCGCCGGGTTTGACCTGCGCACGAACGGGCCGCGCACGGATGGTATCAAGGTATTCCTGCCCCCAGGCGGTCGCGCGGTGCGACCATTTTGTGAAGTCAGAATGATCCATGAACCAACCCTCTTGGGAAACAAGCTGCAGCGTTGACGTCAGTTTGCGTCAAGAAACCCTTCGACAACATCGCGGGGCAGGGCTTTTGAGAGGACCGAAAAATCGCCTGCCCCCAGCATGTCTTTCCCAGCCTGATAGAGCAAACCATGCACCGCCCTTTGCAATGCCGCGCCAATGGAAATCCGCGCTACACCAGCGGAGGCATATTGCGCGCGACTGACTTTGGCGAATGGACCAGCGGTGAGGGCGTTGACGGGGTGATCCACCTCGTGACAGATCCGTTCAAGGTCCGCCAGTGACGGGGGCATCGGCGCATAAAGGCAATCGGCCCCGGCGGCCTTGAAAGCCTTTAGCCGTCTGATCGCCTCGTCAACGCCGTATTGGCCATTCATCATACCATCGGCGCGGGCGACCAGCACAAAATCCTGCGGCAAAGCCCGTGCCGCTGCCACCGCGGCTTTGATCTTTTCCACAGCCAGATCAAAGGCATAAGGTGCAACATCCGGCAAGTTCGTATCCTCGATACAAATGCCCGATAGCCCCACCTCGGCGGACAGGCGCACAGTCTCTGCCACGCCGTCGGGATCATGGGAAAAGCCGTTTTCAAAGTCACCGGACACCGGCAAGTTTGTTGCCGCCACAATCATTTCTGCATGAGCCAGCGCCTGATCACGGCTGACCCCGCCCATGTCGCATTTCCCGATTGTATAGGCATGCGCTCCCGAAGAAGTCGCAAGCGCCTCTGCACCAAGATGTGCCATCATTTTGGCGGTCCCCTGATCCCAGACATTGACCAGAATGAACGGATTTCCGGGCTGGTGCAAAGCGCGAAACTCGCTGTGTCGATTGCTCATGAGGGGATCCTTTTTGCAGCGAAATCCAAAAGGCGTTGCAGGGCTTGGACAAAGCGGCTGTCCTCGATGGTCATCGCGACCCGCAGGTGACCGGCGGCGGCACTTCCAAAGCTTTCACCGGGCATGACGGCGATTTTTTCCTCTTCGAGCAGCGCCAGCGCAAAGGCCTCTCCGGTCATTCCAGTCGCGCGAATGTCCAGCATCAGATACATCGCCCCGGACGACGGAATCAGGCGGACGGTGTTTTGTCCCGCCAGCAAACCTTGCGCCAAAGCGCGACGGCGGCGAAAGGGGGCAGCGACGGTTTCCTCAAGTGCCGGGCCCCGTTGCAGCGCGAAAAGCGCGGCGTCCTGAATGTAGCCGGGCACGCCGTAGGTGGTGCAGGTCGACAGGTTGATCAGATGGCCGATCACCTCAGCAGGCCCACAGATCCAGCCAACCCTGCTGCCGGTCATTGCATGGCTTTTGGACATTGAACCGACAACCAGGGTGCGTTCGGACATGCCGGGCAGGGCGCGGGGGGGGTGATGGTTCCCCTCCCAGATTTGCGTGTCGTATACCTCGTCCGAGATCAGCCAAAGGTCGTTTACCTTGGCAAAATCAGAAATGATCTCAATGGTTTCTCGGCTGTAAACCACGCCAGTTGGATTGTTCGGGGAGTTGACCAGCAGCGAGGTCGCCGCCGCGCCAAAAGGGGCGAGTTCTTCGGCACTGGGCTGAAATGCGTTCTTTGATCGCGTCGGGATTGCCACGTCCACCGCCCCGACCGCGCGGATTGTCCCGGGGTAGGTGGCGTAATAGGGATCAAGGTAAAGAGCTTTATCGCCGGGATTTGTAACCGCAAGATGGGCGGCGAAAAGCGCTGATTGCCCGCCCGGTGTCACGATGATGTTCTCCGCGGTGGTGGCCACCCCGGTACGCTCTGTTATCCGCGTGGCGATTTCACGGCGCAACTCGATGCGGCCGGGCACGATCGCATAGCCGGTGTTGCCGGCCTTGGCCGAGGCGTGCATGGCGTTCAGAATACTTGGATCGGTGCGAATATCATGCTCGCCGATGGAAAGCTCCAGCACATCCACGCCACTTGCGATCATCTTGCGCGATTTGTTGAAAACGCCCCAGCCATCGTCGCCGTCTTGGGTGATATTTGTGATCCGGCTGGAAAGCTGCATGGATGCCTACTCCTTTTGTCGCATGAAACGAAACCGTTTCGCAGAGATTCGGCAAGCGAAAGCGCGGCGATCATTCCAGACGCGGTTGTCCGCTCACAGCAGTGATGGGGAGGGGCTTCGTGCATTCCATGCAAATACGCATGAAGAATATGCAATTTCTGTCAATTGTTATGCGTAAATGATGGGTTTAGAGCCTTTGCATCGGATCAGGCACATCTACCCAGGGCTGCAATCCGAGTGGAAGTCCACTTAATTCGGAAAGGAAAGACAATGATTGATCTAGAAAACCCACAGTCCCCTGCCTATGCCCGGCTTGCCGGCCTCGCTTATCTGACGATCGCCGTGGCGGGTGGCTTCTCCATCGCCTATGTGCCGTCAGAGCTTCAGGTTGCAGGCGACATCAGCGCAACTTTTGAACGGCTCAGTAGCCAGAAGGGCCTGTTTCTGGCCGGAATAGGCGGCGATGTGGTGGTGCTGATTGCCGAGGTGCTGGTGACGGCCATGCTGTTTTGGATGTTTCGCCCGGTCCAGCCGACCCTGTCCCTGATCGCCGCATTGGCGCGTTTTGCCATGGTTGCGGTCATGGCAGCGATGCTGCTGTTTCACGCGGGGATATTGGCAATGATCTCGCCCGATACCCTGCCGGGGCTTTTGGACCAGACCCGCTCTCAGATCGTGCATTTGCTTTATGTCATGCATGATGCGGGTGTCTGGGTCTGGCAGGTGTTCTTTTGGCTGCATTTGCTCAGCCTTGGTGCATTAGTGCTGCGTTCCGGCGCTTTCCCACGGCTGTTGGGCTGGGGGTTGATGATCGGCTCTTTTGGCTATCTGCTTGATTCCATTTACAGTGCCGCATTTCCGGAGGTGGTCCTGCTTGGCCAACTACGCGTAGGGTTGCTGGTTGTTGTTACGCTGGCGGAAATCGGCTTTGCGCTTTGGCTGGTAAGCAAAGGATCAAGGTTTGAGGGGCAGCGCGTCAGCCACGCATAAAAATTGCTGGCGGCGCAGAAAGTCTGTGCCGTCAGCCAACCCCGCTTAACCTGCAAGAATTTCACGTTGCAGCTTTTTGGTCAGACTTTTGAAAACCATGTCGTAAGAGGTTTGAATACGCTCGCCAAGTTCGCCCGGCTCCAGCGTATCAAAGTGAAACAACACCCAGCCACCGCGCGGAAGGTACGGTGCTTTGAAGCCTTTCCCGACCTCGATCAGCATATTTGCGGTGGCTTGATCCACACATTTGAGCGTCACCCCAATGCCTTGCGTCCCCATGAATGCAAAAGATTTTTCGCCAACTTTCCAGACATCATGCCCGCCACCCCAGGGGTCAGTGGCAATTGCCCCGGGCAGGGCGGCGCAAAAGGCGTTGATGGCTTGGCGGTCCATGGCGGGCAGCATATCGGCATCGCCAAATTTTGGTAGTGTCTCAGTTTGAAATTTGAAGTTCATCCCCCCTAATCCTATGTTATGCTTAGCACAAAGCATAGGAGGTTGAATTGCCCTACTATAAGCGAAGGAGTAATCCTATCCTGCCATTTATCGAGCAGGAGGTCAGAGTATGCGGGAACTGTAAAGCCCGCTTTCTAAGCGGTGTAATAGTTGTCGAGCGCGGCTTTCCCGTTAGGGCATTATGCAAAAAATGTGCACACCTACACGCTGAAAAAGGATGGGATGAAGTTGATGCCTAAAGGACCGAAAGGCAAGAAGCACCCTTCAGACGCCATTGGTCTGGCCGTTTAGCTTGATTGACGCCCGTGCTACCCGCTCCTACAAAGCGCCGTCCCTACAAAAAGAAATCGATTTCAAACTAAGACACTACCCAATTTTTGAAAGCTTGGCAAAGGCGCGACTTTACATTAAGGGGATTGGCATGAGAAACCCGATCAACCAGATTTGTTGCATTATCCGCTGACATCGTCAGGCGGGCTTTCTCTTATTTCCAATCAGAATGACAGATGCTAGGTCCGCCGCGACAGGCTTTGCCGTGAAAGACGCTTATGACCGAGATCAAGCTTTATAACACCAAAACCCGCTCCAAAGAGGTGTTTACGCCCTTGGATGAAAACGATGTGCGGATGTACGTCTGTGGCCCCACGGTCTACGACCGCGCCCATATCGGCAACGCGCGGCCGGTGATTGTGTTTGATGTACTCTATCGGCTTTTGCGGCATGTTTATGGGCCGGATCACGTGACCTACGCGCGGAATTTCACCGATGTGGATGACAAGATCAACGCGCGTGCGGCTGAGACGGCCCGGTCGATCCGCGAGATTACGGATGAGACGATTGACTGGTACCACGCCGACATGGACGCCCTTGGCAACCTGCGCCCGGATCAGGCCCCTCGGGCGACGGAATTTATCGCTGAAATGGTCGCAATGATCGAAGAGTTGATCGCTACGGGCCATGCCTATGCCGCCGAAGGGCATGTGCTGTTTGATGTCACGTCTTACGCGAAATACGGCTCCTTATCGGGCCGCTCGATCGACGACATGATTGCCGGGGCCCGGGTCGAAGTCGCGCCCTACAAGCGCAATCCGATGGATTTTGTGCTTTGGAAACCATCGGATGACGGGGTTCCGGGCTGGGAAAGTCCCTGGGGTCGCGGTCGTCCCGGCTGGCATATCGAGTGCTCCGCCATGGCGCGGGAGTTGTTTGGGGAGCGCTTCGACATTCACGGTGGCGGGCTGGATCTGGCCTTTCCGCACCACGAAAACGAAAAGGCACAAAGCTGCTGCGAGGCGGGCGAGGACGCATTTGCGCAGGTCTGGATGCACAACGAGATGTTGCAGGTCGAGGGTAAGAAAATGTCCAAGAGCCTGGGCAATTTCTTTTCGGTGCGAGAGCTTTTGGATCAAGGCTATCCCGGTGAGGTGATCCGGTTTGTGTATTTGTCCACGCACTACAGGAAGCCGATGGATTGGACGGAGAAGAAGGCGCGGCAGTTTCAGTCTGAGCTGCACAAATGGTCGTATTGGCTAGGGAGCTTCAAAACGTCAAACCTTTCGCCCTCTGACCAATTGATAGCTCATCTTGCCAATGATCTGAATACACCGGCGGCGCTTACCCATCTGCGTGCGCTTTTTTCGTCTGGTCAATATGAGCAACTTGCTGTCGATGCGCGCTTCATCGGTGTTTGGACTGGGCAAAGCCCAAGTGAGATTTCGCGGCTATATGTGCATGACTCCGACCTGTCAAAGTCAGCAAGTTGGTTGATTGATGATCTTTTGCGCAAGTTGGATCAAATGCGAAATGAGAAGCGATATGATATTGCGGACGAAATTCGAGCCAACTTACACGACGCTGGTGTCCTAATTAAGTCGGGGGTTAATGGAACGACTTACGAATTGACCGCTGATTTTGAACCAGAAAAGCTGGAGACGCTAAGATGAAAAACTTTGAGCGTTCTGGGCATTTCCCAAACAAGATCATCGCCCGACCGCAGGATTGCGAAGTGCTCTCTGCGGGGAGGTCGCCTTTCGGCAATTGCAAGCAATCACCTGTCGGGCAAAAGGGATCTGACCGGACCACAGGTGATCCGGTCGGATTGTTTGGCGGTCGCTTGAAAAATGGTGCCTTCCCGCACTTGATGCGGGATCGCTTTGAGGTGAGAGGCCCCGCATCAAGTGCGGGGAGGCGTGTACCTTTAAAAGGCCCCGCATCAAGTGCGGGGAAGTGTGAGTGGCCAATAAGTGCCGCACCAGCGGTGGTCGCGCCATGACCCGTGAACGCCTCTACCTCTTTGACACCACGCTGCGCGACGGCCAGCAAACTCAAGGTGTGGATTTCTCTGCTGAGGATAAAACCAGAATCGCCACGGCGCTCGACACCCTTGGCATCGACTACGTCGAAGGCGGCTGGCCCGGGGCGAACCCGACGGACAGCGACTTTTTCGACGCCGCGCCAACACTGCAACGTGCCACGTTCACCGCCTTTGGGATGACCAAACGGGCCGGGCGGTCGGCGGATAATGACGATGTACTCGCGGCGGTCCTGAACGCGCGAACCCCAGCCGTCTGTCTTGTCGGCAAAAGCCACGATTTTCACGTCGAAACCGCCCTCAGGATCAGCCTCAAGGAAAACGTTGAAAACATCAGCGCTTCGATCAGCCACCTCGTCGCGGAGGGGCGCGAGGCGCTTTATGACGCGGAACATTTCTTTGACGGCTACAAGGCCAATCCCACCTATGCGCTGGAATGCCTGCACGCCGCCTATTCCGCTGGCGCACGTTGGGTTGTGCTTTGCGACACCAACGGCGGCTCGCTGCCGCATGAGGTCAGCGCGATCACCAAAGCGGTTATCGCCAGCGGCATTCCGGGCGACCACCTTGGCATCCACACCCATGACGACACCGGCCACGCGGTTGCAAATTCGCTGGTCGCGGTTGATGCGGGGGCGCGGCAAATTCAAGGCACGCTCAACGGTCTGGGCGAGCGCTGCGGCAATGCCAACCTCATTTCGATCATTCCGACGTTGATGCTAAAGGAGCCCTACCGCGACGCTTATGAAATCGGGGTTTCCGAAGACGGTCTGGCCGATCTGACCCGGATTTCACGGATGTTGGACGACATTTTGAACCGCGTGCCGATCAAATCCGCGCCCTATGTCGGGGCCTCGGCCTTTGCGCATAAGGCAGGGTTGCATGCCTCCGCGATCGTTCGCGATCCCTCGACATACGAGCATGTTGAGCCGCGTACGATCGGCAATGCGCGGATCATTCCGATGTCAAATCAGGCGGGCAAATCGAATCTTGTGAAACGTCTCAGCGAAGCGGGTATTGACGTTGCCCCAGAGGATCCGCGCTTGGGTCAAATACTCGAAGACGTGAAAGACCGCGAAGACCGCGGCTTTGCTTATGATACCGCACAGGCAAGTTTCGAGCTGCTTGCGCGACGTGCCCTCGGGCTGTTGCCACAATATTTCGACGTCACCCGCTACCGCGTGAGTGTCGAGCGGCGTCGGGATCGTCAGGGCCAAAGCTATTCGCTGTCCGAGGCGGTCGTGGTCGTTGAAATCGGCGGTGAACGGATGATTTCAGCCAGCGAAAGCCTTGATGAAATCGGTCGCGACAGCGGTCCGGTCAACGCATTGGCCCGGGCTCTGGCCAAGGATCTCGGCCCCTATCAGGCGATCATCGACGACCTGCATCTGGTGGATTTTCGCGTGCGCATCACCAATGGCGGTACAGAGGCGGTGACCCGTGTCATCATCGACAGCGAAGACAGCGACGGACGGCGCTGGTCGACCGTGGGAGTTTCGGCCAATATCGTTGATGCCTCGTTTCAAGCGCTGCTTGATGCGATCAACTGGAAGCTGAACCGCGATGCCGCGCAACCGCTGAAATCCTGAAAAAGAGGCCGGAACAATGAAACGTGTGCTGACATTCCTTCTGACATCCGTTGTCATTTTTCTGGCGATTGCAATCGGGCTGATTTTCTCTGACCGCCCAAAAGGCCCTCTCAGCGCTGAAACCGGTCTGGACTTTTCTGATGAAGTTTCGCGGGGAGGGGCGCGAACCCTGACGGCCATAACATTTCTTGGCGATGACGGCAGTCCGCTTGTTGCTTTTGAAAAGCAAAGCGGTGCGGTTGATCCGCCCCTGTTGATTCTGGTTCACGGCAGCGGCTGGCACTCACTGCAATTTGATACGCTGGCTCAGGACCTGTCAGAGGTGGCGGACGTGATCAGCCCCGATCTGCGCGGCCATGGAACCGCCCCCGAACGACGCGGCGATGTGGATTACATCGGCCAGTTGGAGGACGATCTGGCCGCTTTGATCAGGGCCAAAAAGAAATCCGGACAAAAGGTCGTGCTGGCCGGCCATTCCTCGGGCGGCGGGCTGGTTGTGCGATTTGCCGGGGGAAAACATCGCGACCTGATTGATGGTGCGATCCTGATGGCACCGTTTTTGAAGTATAACGCGCCGACGACGCGGCCAAACTCGGGCGGCTGGGCGCGGCCTTTGACGCGGCGCATCATTGGCCTGTCGATGCTGAACGCGGTCGGGATCCGGCTTTTGAACCATCTGACGGTGATTGAATTTCGGATGCCCGAGGTAGTCCGCAGCGGTCCGTTGGGGGATAGCGTGACGGATGCCTATTCCTTCCGGCTGAACACCAGCTTTGCGCCAAGACCGGATTATGAAAGCGATATTAAAGCGTTGCCGGAGTTTCTTCTAGTGGTCGGCAGCGCGGATGAAGCTTTTGTCGCGGAACAATTCGAACCCTTGATGTCTGCCCTCACCGACAAGGGGCAATACAAGGTCATTGACGGGGTCAATCACCTGGGCGTCGTCCATGCACCTGAAACAAATGCCGCGATTCGGGGGTTCCTCGACAGGTTGGCAAAATGAGTTTTGCGGCTTGTGCGGCCCTTGTGCACGACGGCGACCCCGACCGGTTTCTGGCAACGATGACGGCGGTTCCGGACCTGCGCGGCCCGCTCTTTGTGCTCTATGCTTTCAATCTGGAACTGGCCCGCGCGGGCCGTGTCACCAACGAGCCGATGATTGCGCAGATGCGCCTGCAATTCTGGCGCGATTGTCTTGATCAGGCCGCCGAAGGGGGCGAACCACGGGCCCATGAAGTGGCCGGTCCCTTGATGTCGCTAGTTGCCGAAAACCGCCTGAAGCCGGATTTTGCCCATCAGATGATCGACGCTTATAGCCGTGCTTTGGCACCGGAATTCCCGGAAACCGATGAGGCGCTCGATAGTTTTCTGAGGGACACCGGCGGGGCTTTGATGGCGCTGGCGGGGGGCTTTGTGGCGCTTGATCTGAACCCGGACCCTTTGATCGACTTTGGGACCGGGGCCGCCACGGCAAACCTCCTGCGTGCGCTGCCCAAGTTCGAGCAACAGGGCAAACGGATGCTCCTTGATGGCCGACAGGGTCCAATTGCTACAAAGGCGAAAACGGCTTTGGACCAGATGCGCAGCGCAAGGTCAAAGCTGAACTCCAAGACTTTGTTGCCGGTTCTGAGGACAGCTTTTCTGGCGGAACCAATCCTGAAAACAGCCTGCAAGAACCCGGAAAAAGTCGCGACAGGCACTCTTGAACCGACCGAGTTTTCGCGACGTCTGCGGATGATCGCCCTGGTCGCGGCCGGACGCTATTAGCTTTGCGATTTGCTTTGGTCGGCAGGCCTGAAGGCCAGCCAGATCAACGAGGCCCCGGCCAGGGCCAGAAACGGGATCATCGCCAGATTGACCGCAGACCAACCCTGAACCGCAGAGCCGCCCGAGCAGTTCATCAAGCCGCCCGAGGCCAGTGATGCAAGGGTGACAAAGCCGAAAACGATCATGTCGTTGATGCCCTGAATGCGCCCGCGTTCTGCCGGGCCATGGGCTGTTGCCAGCATGGTGGAGGCGCCGATAAAGCCAAAGTTCCAACCGATCCCCAGCAGGATAAGGGCGACGTAAAAGTTGGTGATCGCAATCCCAGAAAGCGCGACAAGACCGGCGGCGGCCAGAATGAACATGCCGGTTGCGACAATTTTCTCAACGCCGAAACGCACGATCAAATGGCCGGTGAAAAACGATGGCGCAAACATCGCAAGCACATGCCCTGTCACAACATCCGCCGCCAAATCCTTGGTATAGCCACAGCCAACAACTGCCAGCGGGGTTGAGGTCATCACAAGGTTCATCAGCGCATAGGAAACCATCCCGGTGATGATCGCGACGGCAATGCGGGGATCGCGCAGCATTTGCATCCGGGTGCGGCCCGGATCGTCACCCTCGGCAACCTTGGGCGGCGTGGGGATGTCGAGAAACATGAACAACACCGCGCCAAACAGGTTGATCACGATGATCGCCACGTAAGTGCCAAGAAAGGGCACGACCATCGCGTCCGAGGTTATCTTGGTAAATTGCGGTCCCAAAATCGCCGCAATCAACCCCGCGGCCATCACATAAGACATTGCTTTTGGACGAAATTCCTCGGTGGCAGTGTCTATGGCGGCAAAGCGATAAAAGCCATGCGCCGACATATAGATGCCGGTGAAATATGACCCCAGCAGGAACAAAGGGAAGGAGCTTTCGATCAGCCCATAGGCCCCGATTGCCGCCCCAAGTGCGCCGCCCAACGTCCCGATCAAAAAGCCTGCGCGACGGCCAAATCGTTGCATCACATGGCTCATCCAGGGGGCAGTGGTCATCGAGCCAAAAACAATCAGTGATATTGGCAGGGTCGCCCAGCAGATGTTGGAGGCCAGCGATTGACCGGCCAGACCCGCCAGTACAAAGATCATCGGCATTTGCGATCCGATCACCGCCTGGGCAATCACAAGGACAGAGAGATTTCGCCAGGTGCGCGGATCTATAGCTGTGGGAGTGGTCATCCCTCTGCATTTATCCCCTGCCACGAGGAAGGAAAAGACCTATTCGGCGCGGTCGATCAAATGCGCATAAGACCCCGAAACCTGCCCCTCGATCAGACCCATCGGGGTCAGGGCGTCACCTTCGGCGTTGTGTGCGTTGAACAGGGGCTGGCCCTCGGCGGCTTGTGTCGTTGCATAGTGAAACTCGTGCCCGTTCCAGTCGCCTGCGAACGGCCCGACCTTGGCGCTGAGATGACGATACCCAAGATGCAGACGTCGCTGGGCAAAACTGGTCTCCAGACCCAGCAAACCGGCCATCTGGTGACGTTGACCGCTGGCGTCCACCAGCCCCCGGCCAAGCACCATATAGCCACCGCATTCACCATAGATCGCCGTGGTTTTTGCCGCCTCACGCAGGCCATTCAGAAAATTCAGGTTCGAGGCCAGTCGTCCGGCGTGAAGTTCCGGATAGCCGCCGGGCAGGATGATCAAATCGGCCTCTGGCGGGGCCTGGTCCAAAAGTGGAGAAAACAGCGCGATTTCCGCCCCTGCCGCCCGCCAATCGGCCAAATGATGCGGATAGGCAAAGGCAAAGGCCTGATCGCGGGCAATTGCGATCCTTTGGGCGGGCGGTGCTAGCGGGGTAGGGGGTGCTGCCTTTGGAAGCGGGCGCATCGCCCCCATCAAAGCATTGAGATCAATTCCCTCTTCGACGACATCAGCAACCCGGTTCAAAAACGCATCGAGGTCCGGGCGTTCCTCGGCCTGCACAAGGCCCAGATGCCGCGAAGGGTGGGTGAGGTCATCCTGTCGCCGGATTGCGCCAAAGACCGGAAAACCGGCGCGATCCAAAGCACCGCGCAGCATGTCCTCGTGCCGATCTGACCCGGTTTGGTTGAGGATCACCCCCACAACGTCAACGCCATCGCGATGACGGGCAAAACCCTCTGTGATTGCCGCAACCGACTGGCTTTGGCGTGCGGTGTCCATGATCAGCACAACGCCAAGGTTCAGCATGGTGGCAATCTCGGCGGTGGCACCTTTGCCGTCGGGCGGTGCGCCGTCAAAAAGCCCCATGGCACCTTCGATGATCAGCGGCTCGGGACCGGCGGCAAGCTGGCGTAAACGGGTCTTACTCATCGCCCAACTGTCAAGGTTCAGACAGACCTGACCGGTGGCGGCGGCGTGAAACCGCGGGTCGATATAATCGGGGCCACATTTGGCGGAACGTATCGCAAGGCCGCGCCGCTTGAGGCTGCGCAAAATTCCCAAGGTCAGCGTGGTCTTGCCACTCCCAGACGAGGGGGCCGACAGGATCAGACCCTTGCCGGAAAGTTCGTAAAACGGGGGTGTTGATTGAACGCTCATGGGCGTGGCTTATGACAGGTTGTCGGGCGTGCGAAAAGCCCTTGGAGTTTGCTTGCCGCGCTGCCTATAGTCGCGCGATGACTGCTGGACCTCCAAAAGAATTGCGCCGCGGCTGGACAACCGGCGCCTGCGCAACAGCCGCGCTAAAGGCGGCCCTGATCCACCTGTGGGGCGGTGAATTCCCCGCCGATGTCGGGCTGGTCTTGCCACGGGGGGAAACACCGCGTTTTGCGCTTGCACGCTGCAACTCAGGCCTCGACTGGGCCGAAGTGGGGATCATCAAGGATGCCGGTGACGACCCTGATGTCACCCATGGGCTGGAGATCATCACAAGGGTCGAACCCTCCGATGGGGGCGTGGTTTTTCGCGGTGGTACCGGCGTTGGCACCGTTACCAAGCCCGGCCTGCCGCTGGCTGTGGGGGAACCTGCGATCAACCCGAAACCGCGTGAAATGATGATTGGCGTGATTGACGATCTGGCCGAAACCTATGGGCGCAGCGGGGATGTTATCGTCACCGTCTCAATCCCCGGCGGGGCGGAGGTTGCGCAGAAAACCTGGAACCCTCGGCTTGGGATTGTGGGTGGTTTGTCTGTGCTTGGCACCACTGGAGTTGTGCGGCCGTTTTCCTGCTCGGCCTGGATCGCCTCGATCCATCGCGGGGTGGATGTGGCGGTGGCGTTAAACGAACCGCATGTGGCGGGCTGCACCGGGGCGACGTCCGAAGCGGTCGTGCAAAAGCTCTATGATCTGCCGGATCACGCGATGCTGGACATGGGGGATTTTGCCGGCGGGATGCTGAAATACCTGCGTGGCAAACCGCTGGAAAAAATCACCATTGGCGGCGGGATCGGCAAGCTTGCCAAGCTGGCGCAGGGAGCCCGCGATCTGCATTCGGCACGCTCGCAAGTGGATTTCGCGGTGCTGGACACTTGGGTTCAGCCGGATGTAAGCGGCGCGAACACGGTCTTGGAAGCCTATGAGATCGCAGGCCCCGAACTGGCGCAGCAAATCGCTGAACGCGCAGGTATCGCGGCGCGAGGCATTCTAGGGGGTCGCGCGAAGATCGACCTGGTTGTCATTGATCGTGCGGGGAAAATTCTTGCGCAAAGCCAGACCAAATGAAGTTGTTGTTGCTGGCAGGCACTGGTGATGCACGCCGGATTGCGCAGGAATTGGCGACCCAGAAGGACGTCAAGACGATCGCATCGCTGTCCGGGGCCACGCGCAATCCCAAGCCGCTGGCCGTGGAAACCCGGCATGGCGGCTTTGCCGAGATCGGCGGGCTGGCGGACTATCTGACAACGCATGGCTTTGACGCGCTTTTGGATGCAACCCATCCCTTTGCGGCAAGAATGTCGTTTCAGGCGGCTCAAACGGCGCGTGAACTCGCCTTGCCCCATGTCCAGATGCTGCGCCCCGAATGGGAGGCCAGCGTGGCGGATCGCTGGACGATGATCGCATCGGAGGCTGATGCGGCGAACCATATTCCAAGCGGTGCCCGGGTCTTTGTCGCCACCGGTCGCAAAACGCTGGAGGCTTATGACACGCTGGCAGACCACGAGGTGATCTGCCGCCGGATTGATCCGCCAAAGGGACCGTTTCCACTGCGCCGGGGGCGCTACATCGTCAATCGTCCGCCGTTTTCGGTGGCGGATGAGGTTCGGCTTTTTCGCGATCTTGGGATTGACTGGCTGGTGGTAAAGAACTCCGGCGGGGCGGCTAGTCGCACCAAACTGGACGCCGCCCGCGATCTTGGCCTTCCGGTCCTGATGATCCGCCGCCCCGCACAGCCAGATTGCAACCGCGTCGCCACCGTTGCCGAGGCACTGGCTTGGGTGTGGGCGCTGCGATGACGAGGCGTGTGATTTCATCCCCTGCCGATCTGGAAGAAGGGGCGGACTGGCTGGCCAGCCGGTCCGAGGTTTTTGCGCGGCTTTTGCCCGACCTTGGCCCACTGCCGCTCAGACGAAAGCCCGAAGGGTTTGCCACCTTGCTGAACGCAATTGTTGGCCAGCAAGTTTCACTCGCCTCGGCGGCTGCGATCTGGGGCCGGGTGGTGGCGGCGGGGTTTGCGATTGAGGAAAACGCAGCGGGGGCATCGGATGCAGAACTTGCCGCCTGTGGTCTGTCGCGCCCGAAAATCCGCTATACAAAGGCTTTGGCCACGGCACGACTTCCCTATCAGAACTTTGCGGATATGCCAGATCAGGACGTGATTACAAGACTTTGCGAGGTCACGGGCATTGGCCGCTGGAGCGCGGAAATCTACGTCAAATTCGCTTTGGGTCGCGCCGATGTCTTTGCCGCCGGCGATCTGGCCTTGCAGGAAGCGGCCCGCGTCGCCTTTGAATTGCCAGCCAGACCCAGCGAAAAAGCTCTGCGCGAAATGGCTTTGGACTGGTCGCCCTGGCGGGCGGTTGCGGCCCGCGCCCTCTGGGCCTATTACCGGGTTTTGAAAGACCGCGAAGGGGTGATTTGATGCGTGAACTAAAATTTGGCCGCAAAGGCGTGGCACCCGGCAAAGCCAAGCAACTGATCATTCTGGTCCACGGCTATGGCGCGGATGGCAATGACCTTTTGGGTCTGGCCGATCCTTTGGCGCCACATCTGCCGGAGGCGGTTTTTGTCGCCCCCGATGCGCCGAACAAATGTTCCGGCAATCCTTTTGGTTACGAATGGTTCCCGATCCCCTGGCTTGATGGATCAAGCGAGGAATTGGCCAAGGAGGGCATGACCGCCGCGCTTTTGGACCTGAACGGTTTCATCGACGCACAGATGAATGCCGAAGGTGTTGGCCCGGCCCAAACCCTGCTGGTCGGCTTTTCCCAAGGCACCATGATGAGCCTGCACCTTGCCCCGCGCCGCGCCGAGCCTTTGGCGGGCATCGTTGGCTTTTCGGGTCGCTTGCTGGAACCGGAAACTTTGGAAGCGGAAATGGTCAGCAAACTGCCGATCCTGCTGGTGCATGGCGATCAGGATCCAATGGTGCCGGTGTCCTCGCTACCCGAGGCCGCTGATGCGTTAAGCAAAGCTGGATTTGAGGTTTTCACCCATATTTCCAAAGGCACCCAACATGGGATTGCCCCGGATGGGCTTGGGGTTGGTTTGCAGTTCATGAAGCAGGTCTTCAAACTCTGAACCCGCGCCCTTTCGGTCATATTGGGGGTTGCCTGCCAATCGCCGCGATATATAGTTATCCACAAGGTAGGGACGGGGTCCCGTCCCGGTGTCGAAAACAAGATGTCGTGGACGAACTCGTATGGACAACAGCTTTTCAACTTCATTTGTCAGAACGCCGGGTGGCACCACACAGCATCCCGCTCTGGTTCTGAACGCGGATTACCGCCCGCTTTCCTATTTACCCCTGTCACTTTGGTCCTGGCAGGAGGCGATCAAGGCGGCTTATCTTGACCGCGTCACGATCATCGCGGAATACGAGGATGTCGTGCGTTCCCCTTCTGTGGAAATTCGCATTCCCTCGGTTGTGGTGCTGAAAGACTACGTCCGCCCGGCCAAATCGACGGCATTCACCCGGTTCAACCTGTTTTTGCGCGACGAGTTTACCTGTCAGTATTGCGGGGCCAAAGGCGAGATGACCTTTGATCATGTGATCCCCCGTGCAAAAGGTGGCAAGACGATCTGGGAGAATGTGGTCGCCGCCTGTAGCCCGTGCAATCTGAAGAAAGGCAGTCGCGACCTCTCGCGTTCAGGTCTGCGCCTGCGCCGCCCTCCGCGTCGTCCCGAAGGGGAGGAATTGCGCAATACCGGGCGAAAATTTCCACCTAATCACTTGCACGAAAGCTGGATGGACTTTCTATATTGGGACGTCGAACTTGACGCCTGAGAAACCGAAAGTCGCCGATGGCCTGGCCACGTAATTCTGAAGATACCGAGATAACAACCGAAATGCGGGCCGATTGGCAGGCCCGGTTCGGCGCAAGTGACGCAGCACTTGGCTTTGAAATCACCGATGATTTTCAACGCTTTAACCAGAAAAATGACATTTTCACCCGTGGGTTTTGGGACGAGGATGTCGCCTCGGACGACACGGCCGCCTTTTTCGACAGCTACCGCGAAGCCCCGGAGGCGCGGCGCGGGCAGGGGTTCACGCAAAAAGACTTTGCGCTTCGCAATGCCTCCTGGATCATCTCCGACCTGATTTCCAATCGCGGCGGGGAAATGGGCTTGCGCGAGGGGTTTCAATCGGCGATCCGGGACGACACGCCGGTGGCCTCCGCCCAGGTTCCAATCGACGATCCTGCCGCCCAAACGGCGGAGATCAAACATCTGGCAAAGCTCTTTGGCGCGGATATCGTCGGGATCACTGAAATCGACGAACGCTGGCACTATGCAACCCGCGTTGACACCCGCGATATGTCCGAGGCGCCAAATGATCTTCCCGAGGGGATGACCCATGTCATCGTGATGGGCCATTCGATGGATTTCGACCTCGTGGAAACCTACCCTTCCGCACTTGCCGGGGCCTCTACCGGGCGCGAATACTCCCATGAGGCGGCGATTTGCATTCAACTGGCGGCCTATATCCGCGGCCTTGGCTATGAGGCGACCGCCTCGATGAACGACACAGCACTGGTCATCCCCTATGCGATTAAGGCCGGGCTTGGTGAATATGGCCGCAACCAGATGGTGCTGACGCCGGAATTTGGCCCGCGCGTGCGGTTTTCCAAGATTTTCACCTCCCTGCCGTTGGTTGCAGATGTGCCAAAACCGCTGGGGCTAACCCGTTATTGCCAGTCTTGCACGATCTGTGCGGATGCCTGTCCGCCCAAAGCCTTGCCCTGGGGGGCGCCGGACATGGGGCCGGCGTCGCCCTCGACCATCAAGGGCGTCAAAAAGTGGTCAGCGAATTGCGAGAAATGTTTTGGCTATTGGGCCAAAATCCGCACGGATTGCGCGATTTGTATGCGCGTCTGCCCGTTTAACCGGACTTACGAACGCTGGCAGGATCGGCTGTGGTATCGACTGGCCACGGGCCGTTTTCGCGGCCTTGCCAAACGCTGGGCCGATCGGGCAGGGGTGCGGCCCCGGCTCAAACCCGGCGACTGGTGGGGGTTCAGGTCCTAAGGGCCGCCCGCAGCCAAAGCCCGGCTGCCACCAGCGAAATCACACCGTTCCATGCCGCCATGGACAGGCCAAAAAGGCTCCAGGGGATTTCATCGCAGCGCACCAGTGGGGCATTCATGATTTGATCCAAAAGATCCTCTGTGCTCATCCCCGCAACCGAGCCGGAGGTGCAGGTCGAAGGCCCCTCCCACCAAAGTTGCTCCACGCCTGCGTGGAAAAAGGCGATGCCGGCCCCCACAAGGACAACCAGAAAGCCAAGTGATGCCACGGGCCGAACCGGCAGCCCGAAAAGCAACAGCCCCAGAAAAATCGCGATCCCATGTGGCCAACGTTGCCAGATGCACATTTTGCAAGGCGGCAGATCACCGATGTACTGAAAGGCAAAGGCCCCGAGCAGCAAAGCGCCCGAAATCATGGCCGCAAGAACAGCCGACTGAAAACCCTCTAGTTTCATAGAAATTTCACCACGTAAAACCCGCCCAACAATAACACCACAAACAGGGTAAACATAAGACCTAATCGGCGCTCTATGAAATCGCGAATGGGTTGACCAAACTTCCAAAGAAGGGTGGCCACGATGAAAAACCGCAAGCCCCGCGCGATGATGGCAGCGATAATGAAAACTGGCAGGTTCAGCGCAGTGGCACCCGATAGGATGGTGATGACCTTGAAGGGAAACGGCGTGATCCCTGCGATCAAAACCGCCCAGGCCCCCCAAGCGTTGTAGCGCGTCGCGAAATCGTCGAAATAGCTGTCTTTGCCGTAGAACTCCAGAACCGGACGGCCGACGGTTTCAAACAATTGCGCACCGATGAAATAACCAAGCAGCCCGCCAAGGACCGAGGAGACAAGGCAGATCGTTGCGATCAAAAACGCCTTGTTGGGCCGCGCGATGATCATCGGGATCATGATGACATCCGGCGGGATCGGGAAAACCGAGCTTTCCACAAAGGCCACAAAGGCCAGCGCCCAAAGCGCAAAGCGATGCTCCGCCAGAGAAATGGTCCAGTCGTAAAGTCCGCGTAGCATATGATGTCCTGCCCGATATGAGCCGACCTTGCACCACAGGCGCGTTGCGAGGTCAAGGTCACGAAAGGGGTCGCAAAGAACCTTTACCTTTCAGTTCTGATTGCTTAGATCAAAAGCGCAGATTCGACGGTCCTCGTGGCGCTACCAGACACGAAAACGACCCCTGTGCCCGAGTGGCGGAATTGGTAGACGCAGCGGATTCAAAATCCGCCGCCGCAAGGCTTGCCGGTTCGAGTCCGGCCTCGGGTACCACATCTGTAGTTTTTCTGACAGACGATCGGCGTTTTTGGGGGCAATGAGATGATCGCTCCCCTCTATTCCATCGGCCCGCCGGTTTGCGCGATCCATTCTTCTACCGGAGCCAAACCGGTGCGGGTTGTCTTTGGCTGTTTCTTTGAATTGCCAAACTTGAAATTGAAGCCGAACGAGAATTGCGTTTCGCCAAGAACGTCTGCCTCGGCATATTGATTGTAGATCGTTCGTGAAACACTCGCATGGAGTATCTTGTTGGGATCCCGCAGGATGCGTTCATAGCCCAAAGTGACCGCCGCAACGGAAACGTCATCATTTCCTGTGTCCATCACGCCGAAGGCACCAGCGATATCCAGCGAGACAGAGGAAATGTCCGACAAGCCGTAGTCCATGTTTACGCGGGCAAATGTGGCACCGCGAATGGAATCCAAACCGTCGCTGCCACCTGTACCTTCGATCCGGCCCAATTGACCGGTCAGAGCAAGCCCGGAATTCAGGTTTAACGCGCCTTCAAATCCATAGATTGTGCGAAAGCTCGTTGATGTTGAATCATCGTCCTGATCGGTTAACGCGGCACCCAAGAAGCCGCCCCAGGACCTTTGCCCGGTTTCGGTTCCCGCTCGAAGAACGCCCAAAGTCCCTGCGTTATATGTATCGGAACTGACGCCAAAATTGGTGGTCCGGCTATGGCGCAAGTCGATCTGGACGTAGCCGGATCTGCCAATTTCACGCCCCATGGACAGTTGCAGTTTACCGATCTTGTAATTCGTGGCTTCGGTCCCGCCAATCGGATCACCGTTGATGTCCAAATGAGATAGTTCAATTCCCGCCGAGCCGTAGAATTGTTCCTGCGCGGAGGCGGCGTTGGCACCCAGAGCCAGAGTTGAAGCGGCCAGAATTACTGTTTTGAGTACGCGCACGTTAGTTCTCCCGACATCATTTCCAATCAGCCTAGGCTTTAGATGAATAGGGGAAAGAGCGCGGGCCGCATTAACCGGCTCTGTTGCGGTGCCGCCGCCAAATCGCGAAACAATATCCGACGACGCGCGGCATTGTCCTTTCCTGGTGAACAGTGCGGTTAAGGTGACGCGACCCGGCATAGAAAGTTCTGGAAAAGATCAGAGCGCAAACAGGGTGCAACTCCGGTGACGTTGATCGGCCGGCGGTGATTTCCAAAACTTTTGAAACTCACAAGTGTTCGATGGCCAGCCGCACGTCCTCACAACAGCACCCGTAAAAGAACCGTCGCCGGGCGCTCTTACCCTGTGACGTGCGACCCTTATTTCTCAGGTATCAACCCGCGGGGCGAGAACCTCAGCACCAGCAGCAGGATCAGGCCCATAGTCAGCAAGCGCATATGTGCCGCACTGTCCAGCAGATGTTCGCGCAGGGCATTGCCCTCTGACATGCCAGAGGTCAGCTGATTTATCAGCCAGAGGCCAATCGGTTCCACCTCGATCCAGAGGAACCAGATCAGGAACCCGCCAAGCACCGAGCCCCAGTTATTGCCGGAACCACCGACGATCACCATCACCCAGATCAGGAAGGTAAACCGCAAGGGCTGATAGGTGCCGGGCGTCAGCAAGCCGTCCATCGTGACCAACATAGCCCCGGCAATGCCGCAGACCGCAGAGCCAAGCACGAAGACCTGCAAGTGCCGCGCGGTGACGTCCTTGCCCATGGCCTCGGCGGCTTCTTCGTTGTCGCGGATCGCCCGCATCATCCGGCCCCAGGGCGAGTTCAGCGCCTTTTCCGACATCCACATGATGATCGCCAGGACAATGATAAAAAGGCCCGCATAGAGCAATTTCACCCAGATCGCAGAGCCGGTTACCGCACCAACCCCGATCCAGTCGGCCCAGGCCACAAAGGTTTCGCTGGCTTGCAGATCAACCTCAAGCGGGACGGGCCAGGGGCGTTCGATCCCATTGACGTTTTTCACACCGCGCGTCAGCCAGTCCTCGTTCTTGATGACCGCAATCACGATCTCGGCAATCCCAAGGGTCGCAATCGCCAGATAATCGGACCGCAGGCCAAGCGCGATTTTACCGATCACCCAAGCGGCACCCGCTGCGAACAGACCACCGACGCCCCAGGAGACCAGGATCGGCAGGCCAAGACCGCCGAGATAGCCGGTGCCAGCGGGATCAATCCTCTCGATTGACGCGACAGCGGGGTCAAAGACGTAACGATAAACCACAAAGCCGATGATCAATGTCGCCGCCATGGTCAGGCTGCGATTACGCCCCGAGGGCATTTTGCGCCAGATGCGAATGGCGATCAGGATCGTTGCAATCGCGATGGCCATGGAGGCCAGAATGCCCAGCATCCCCGCGCTCCAGGCCTCGTTTACCGGTGGCATGGAGGTGACAACTGCCGCCACACCACCAAGGGCGACAAACCCCATGGTGCCAACGGAAAACAGCCCCGCATAGCCCCATTGGATGTTCACACCCAAAGCCATGATCGACGACAGCAAACAGAGGTTCAGGATGCCAAAAGCCACCACCCAGCTTTGCATAAAGCCGACAATGATCAAGAGCGCGAAGATAATCCCGAAAAGGGCGATGTTCTTCATGTTCATACCGATTGCCCCTTAAAGATACCTGTGGGTCGGAACAGCAGGACCAGCACCAGCAAGCCAAAGGAAACGGCAAATTTGTAATCCGTCGACAAAAGCTGCACCAACCCATCGGGTGCCAGATTTTCCGGCAGCACATAGGTGAATACCTTCTTGAAGGCATAAGTCACCGTCACTTCGGAAAAGGCGATCACAAACCCTCCGGCGATGGCGCCAAGCGGATTGCCAAGCCCGCCAACAATGGCGGCGGCAAACATCGGCAGCAACAGTTGGAAGAAGGTGAACGGCTTGAAGCTTTTGTCCAGCCCGTAAAGCGTGCCTGCGATGGTCGCCAAGGCACCAACCAGAACCCAGACGATCAGGACCACCCGCTCGGGGTTGATGCCTGACAAAAGTGCCAGATCCTCGTTATCGGAAAACGCCCGCATACTCTTGCCGGTACGGGTGCGATTGAGGAACCAAAAGAGCGCGGCTACCACAATCACCGCCGTAACAACCGTGATGCCTTGGGAAACCTTGATCGAAAGCCCCTCGGAAAGACCGGTACTTTCCTTGAAATCCCTTGCCCGGATAATAAACCGCGCCCCGTCTGCAAAACGCTGATCATTGGGGCCGATGATAAACCGCACCAGGCCGTTCATGATAAACATCACCCCAAGCGAGGCCATGACCAGAATAATCGGTGCGGCTTTCTGGACGCGGTAGAATTTGTAAACCAGCCGATCAGTGCCTACCAACAACAACACCGTGGCCACAATCCCAAAGGGCAGGGCCAGAAGTGCGGTCGGCAGCGGCGCAATCGAAATGCCGACGCTTTGCATCCACCAGGTGACCAGAATGACCACCATTGCGCCAAAGGCCATGGTGTCACCATGGGCAAAGTTCGAAAACCTGAGGATGCCATAGATCAACGTAATCCCAAGGGCACCGAGCGCCAACTGGCTGCCGTAAGCAATGGCCGGGACAAAGACGAAATTCGCCAGAACCACCAGAGCGTTAAGAATATCCACCATCGCTTAACCCCCCAGAAACGATTTGCGAACCTCAGGGTCAGCCAGCAATGCCTCGCCTGTGTCCGTGAAACGATTGCGCCCCTGCACCAGCACATAGCCCTTGTCGGCAATCGCCAGCGCTTGACGCGCGTTTTGTTCGACCATCAGGATCGAAATCCCGGTGCGCGCAACCTCGATGATCCGGTCAAACAATTCGTCCATCACAATTGGCGACACACCCGCCGTCGGCTCGTCCAGCATCAGAACTTTGGGCTGGGTCATCAACGCGCGACCCACGGCCACCTGCTGGCGCTGGCCGCCTGACAATTCCCCTGCGGCCTGTCGACGCTTTTCCTTGAGGATCGGAAACAACTCATAGACCTGCGCCATGGTCCCTGAAATATCATCGCGGCGCAAAAACGCCCCCATCTCCAGGTTTTCCTCAACCGTCATCGAAGTGAAAATGTTCGAGGTCTGCGGCACAAAGGCCATGCCCTTGGCCACGCGATCTTGCGGCGACAGCTTGGTAATATCCTCGCCCTCAAGGCGCACGGCACCGGAACGCACGTTCAACATTCCGAAAATCGCCTTCATCGCCGTGGATTTGCCAGCACCATTGGGCCCCACAATCACCGCGATTTCACCGGGATCAACGGCCACTGTGCAATCATGCAGAATATCTGCCCCCTTGCCATAGCCCCCGGTCATCGTATCACCGATCAGAAACGGCTCAGCCATGATATGACCCCGCCCGTTTCTCGTTTGCTAGTATACTCATGCCGACGCCCCCGCAGTCTCGGCGGTCACTTTGTTTTTCAGACCGGTGCCAAGATAGGCCTCGATGACCTGCTCGTTGTTCTTGATCTCGTCAATCGTGCCTTCGGCCAGAACCTTGCCCTCGGCCATACAGATGACGGGGTCACACAGCCGCGCGATGAAATCCATGTCGTGTTCGATGACACAGAAGGTATAGCCACGCTCTTTGTTGAGCCGCACAATCGCATCGCCAATGGTGTTCAAGAGCGTGCGGTTCACACCGGCCCCAACTTCGTCGAGGAACACCATCTTGGCATCGACCATCATGGTGCGGCCGAGTTCCAGCAGTTTTTTCTGCCCACCGGAAAGGTTCCCAGCCCGTTCATCCGCCAGATGATCGACGGTCAGAAATTTCAGCACCTCATCGGCCTTGTCGGCCAGTGCTTGTTCTTCGCGCGCGACCTGGCGGCGATTGAACCATGTGTTCCACAGCGTCTCACCCGACTGGGTGCCTGGCACCATCATCAGGTTTTCGCGTACTGTCATTGACGAAAATTCATGCGCGATCTGAAATGTGCGCAGCAATCCTTTGTGGAACAATTCATGCGGCGGCAGACCGGTGATGTCTTCACCTTCCATCGTCACCTTGCCAGAGGTCGGTTTAAGAACCCCGGCGATCACGTTGAAAAGAGTGGTTTTTCCGGCCCCGTTCGGGCCAATCAGCCCGGTGATGGAGCCCTTTGCGATTTCCAGCGTCGATCCATCGACCGCGCGAAATCCGCCAAAATGCTTGTGGACGTCTTTGACGACAATCATCGTTGTTGTCCCGAATTTAATGCGCGGCGCAAAGGCAGGTCCACACCGCATCCCCCGATTGAAAGACGCCGCCCGATTGCAATGAACCGGACGGCGTTTCGTTTAAGGACGTAGATGTTATTTACGGCCAGCGGTCATTTCGTTGCCGCCATCGTAACCCACAACGCGGTAGTTCCCTGCCGCTTCACCTGGTCCGATCAGTTCAACATCGGTGGCACCAACGTAGTCGATTTCACCACCGCCTGCGAGGATTTCCAGGCCTTTGGCCAATTCACCGGCACTGATTTTCTCGCCTGGTGCGTTGGCAACATCCATGATCTTGCCTTTGTAGTCAGCAGGATCGGAGGATCCAGCGGCCTGCATTGCAAGCATCATCAGAGCAGCCGCATCATAGGCTTCTGGTGTGAACGGCGAGGAGCTGTCGAAAGCCCCGCCAACCAGCGTTGCGAATGCGTCAGCCAGTTCAGCCGAAGGGGCTGGGTGCTGACCCGACGAGCCGTCGATTTCCGAACCGAAGTTCTCGACCAGCTTGGCGGAGATCATGCCGTCAGGGAAGTGGAACGTGTCAAACGCGCCGGTGTCGAGTGCAGCGCGAACGATACCTGAACCACCCTGGTCAACGTAACCGGCAACAACCAGACGATCGCCGCCTGCGGATGCCAATGCGCCAACTTCAGCCGAATAGTCGGCTTTGCCGTCTTCGTGGGCTGCGTTGATGGTGACAGTACCGCCAGCCGCTTCATAAGCCGCCTGAAAGCTGTCAGCGAGGCCTTTACCATAGTCGTTGTTGGTATAGGTCACAGCAACCGACTTGATGCCGGCTTCCATCAGGACTTCGGTCATCACAACACCCTGACGTGCGTCAGAAGGTGCGGTGCGGAAGAACAGGCCGTCATCTTCAGCTGTCGACAGAGCAGGCGAAGTCGCGGAAGGCGAAATCATTACCATGCCGTTTGTACGTGCCACGTTTTGCAGAATTGCGCCGGTCACGCCGGAACAGTCAGCGCCCATGATGCCGTTGACTTTGTCAGCGGTGATCAGACGTTCAGCAGCAGCAGTTGCCGCACCGGAGTCGATACAGGTCGAATCCGCGCGAACCGAGGTGACGGTCGAACCGCCCAGCAGTTTGCCGGAATCAGATACTTCTTTCATGGCCAATTCAGCGCCGTCAGCCATCGAGGGTGTCAGCGATTCAATTGGACCTGTGAACCCGAGGATAACACCGATTTTGATGCTTTCAGCGGAGGCAGCGGAGGCAACCAATACGGATGCGGCCGTTGCGAGCAGGAATTTTTTCATTGTTTTCTCCCAGTTGGAATTCAGTGCCCGTTACCTTAGCCATCAAGCGTGCGATTGAAAAGCAGAATTCATAGCGTTCAGGTTGCCCTTACGTCGCCTGTTTGTGATCAAAATTCAGTGGCTAGCAATGGTAAACGGTCCATGGGTTGCGTAGGCTTTTGTTTAAGTTTTCTACGAGGGTTTCATGCGCACGCTCATTGCCGTTTTTCTTCTGGTTGTCCTGCCGCTTTTTGCCAGCGCTGATTCGCATAACTTTCAAAGAATGGCTTCCGGTCTGGACGAGCCTTGGGCGCTGGCCTTTTTGCCGAATGGTCAATTTCTGATCACCGAACGTGGCGGGAAACTGTTGTTGTTTGACGCGGCGGGCAAATCCCGCGCCGTGCGTCAGGTGCCGCGGGTCTATGTCAATGGGCAGGGCGGTTTGCTTGACGTGGTGGTCTCGGCGAATTTTGCCGCCAACGGGCTGATTTATCTGTCCTATGCCAAAAAGCTTTCGGGTGGTCGTGCGGGAACCGCCGTTACCCGGGCGCGTCTGGATGTGGCAAATGCACGGCTGCGCGATGTTGCCGAGATCTTTGTGATGGATACGCCCTCCAGCGGCGGGCGGCATTTTGGCAGCCGCATCGTGGAGGCCCGTGATGGCAGTCTTTTTGTCACCTTGGGCGAACGTGGTGATCGCCCTCTTGCCCAGGATAATTCGACCCATAATGGCACGGTGATCCGCATCACACAAAAAGGTGCGCCGCATCCGGCCAATCCAAACTTGGGTGGTCTGCCGGAAATCTGGTCCTATGGTCATCGAAATGCCCAGGGCGCCGCGCTTGATCGTAACGGTCAGCTTTATGTTGTTGAGCATGGTGCAAGAGGCGGGGACGAGGTGAACCGGGTCAGGAAGGGTGCAAACTACGGCTGGCCGGTCATATCTTATGGCCGCCATTACAGCGGCCTCAAGATCGGTGAAGGTCAGGTCAAGGCGGGAATGGAACAACCACAGTTCTATTGGGATCCGTCAATTGCGCCCTCTGGCCTTGCGATTTATTCCGGCAAGGCGAACGCAGCATGGGCCGGGGACTTCCTTGTGGGATCCCTGAAATTTGACATGATTTCAAGGCTGAAACAAAAGGGTGGCAAGATGGTCGAAGTTGAACGGATCGCCGCGCCTCAAACCGAACGGGTGCGCGACATTCGCGAAGCTCCCGATGGGTCAATCTGGTTTTTGTCCGTCGGGCAGGGAGCCGCTTACCGGTTTATGCCCTAACTTAACGAGGCTTGCGAGCCGCGTTCGCGATAAGGCGTCGTGTCATAATGCGCCCGGTAACATTTGGAAAAATGCGACGGTGAGGCGAAACCGCAGGCCAGCGCCACGTTGATCACGCTCATGTCGGTTTGCATCAGCAAGTTACGCGCCTTTTGCAAGCGCAATTCCATGTAATACCGCTTGGGGGAGCGATTTAGATAGCGGCGGAACAACCGCTCGAGCTGCCTTGTCGACATACCAACATCACGCGCCAGAATGGACGGGCTGACCGGCTCTTCGATATGTGCCTCCATCATCTGAATGACAGTCGACAGCTTTGGATGCCGCACACCAATACGGGTGGGGATCGACAGGCGTTGCTCGTCGCGATCTGTGCGGATCGAGGTATAGATCAGCTGATCAGCCACCGTATTGGCCAATTCCTGCCCGTGATCCGAGGCAATGACGTTCAGCATCAGATCAAGCGACGACATGCCGCCCGCGCTGGAATAGCGGTTGCCATCGACCACATAGATCGACTTGGTGAGGTCAACTTCCAGAAATTCTTCTTCAAAGCTGTCGTGGTTTTCCCAGTGGATCGTGCATTTCTTGCCGTCAAGCAGACCGGCCTTGGCAACCGTATAAGACGCCGTGCAAAGCCCGCCGATCCCGCTGCCACGCCGCGCCTCGCGCCGCAGCCAGTTCAACACGGGCTTGGTTGTCGCTTCCTTGATGTGAATGCCGCCGCAGGCCAAAATCGTGTCGTCGCGCGTCAACTCGTCAAGGCCAAGATTGACCTGCATCACCACGCCCGCCGAACTTTCCGCCGAGATCCCATCCTCGCTTGCCAGCGACCAGCGATAGACCGTGCGACCGGCCATACGATTGGCAATACGCAGCGGCTCCAAAGCGGAAACAAACGACGACATGGAGAAGTTTTTCAAAAGCAGAAAAACGAAATGCCGGGGCTTTTCTTGGGGTTCTCGCGCCATTGCGGCTTTTCCTGTTTGTAACTGCCCGAAACCGACATGATTCCGTGGCAAAAACGACATTGCCGTCAAGGCAAATCACCGGCAGAGCGCGAATTCAAGGGAAATCGTCTTTGCGACCGGAAAACCGGCGTTTTTTGATCGCCGACAGACTGGTCAATCCGCGATACCGACCCTATAAGGCTGGGCTTCAAAGGCGATCCAAGCGGAGAAAAGGCATGACACGGGATTGGACGAAATCTGACTGGCGCAACAAGCCCCGGATACAGATGCCCGAATATACCGACGCCGCCGGGCTGGCGGCCGCAGAGGCGCAGCTTTCGCAATATCCACCGCTGGTCTTTGCCGGCGAAGCCCGCGCGTTAAAAGCCCGGCTGGGCGAAGTGGCTAGGGGCGAGGCGTTTTTGCTCCAGGGCGGTGATTGTGCCGAAAGCTTTGCGGAGTTTTCCGCCGACAGCATTCGCGACACGTTTCGCGTGATGCTGCAAATGGCCGTGGTTCTGACATTCGGCGCCAAGGTGCCAGTGGTCAAAGTCGGCCGCATGGCCGGTCAATTTGCCAAGCCGCGTTCGGCTAATACAGAAACCATTGATGGCGTGGAACTGCCAAGCTATCGCGGCGACATCATCAACGACATCGCTTTCACCGCCGATGCGCGGATCCCCGATCCCAACCGGATGTTGCAGGCCTATACCCAAGCCGCCGCCTCCTTGAACCTTTTGCGTGCGTTCAGCCAGGGCGGTTATGCGGATATTCACCGGGTTCATTCCTGGACGCTCGGCTTTTCCGAAGGCGACAATGCCTCGCGCTATCGCGATTTGGCTAACCGGATTTCTGATGCACTTGATTTCATGACCGCTGCCGGGGTGAACGGGAATACCTCTCATTCGCTCCACACGGTTGATTTCTTTACCTCCCACGAGGCGCTGCTGCTGGAATATGAAGAGGCGCTTTGCCGGATTGATTCCACCACAGGTCTGCCTGTGGCCGGATCAGGTCATATGATCTGGATCGGTGATCGTACCCGTCAGCCCGACGGGGCGCATGTGGAATTCTGCAAAGGCGTGCAAAACCCGATTGGCCTGAAATGCGGTCCCTCGATCACGACGGATGATCTTAAGACACTGGTCTCCACGCTCAACCCCACGAACGAGGCCGGGCGGCTGACCCTGATCAACCGCTTTGGCGCGGGCAAGGTTGGCGATCACATGCCAAAGCTGATCCGCGCGGTTGAAGAAGAAGGCTTCAACGTCGTCTGGACTTGCGATCCGATGCACGGCAACACCATCAAAGCCGCCTCAGGCTATAAAACCCGGCCCTTTGATAGCGTGCTGCGCGAAGTGCGTGAGTTCTTTGAAATTCACAACGCCGAAGGCACTAACCCCGGCGGTGTGCATTTCGAGATGACGGGCAAGGATGTGACGGAATGCACCGGCGGCGTTCGCGCTGTCACCGACGAGGATTTGTCGGATCGCTATCACACCGCTTGTGATCCGCGACTGAACGCCTCGCAATCGCTGGAACTGGCGTTTCTGGTGGCCGAAGAATTGGCCAATCGGCGCGATCTGGAGCGTAAGGCGGGCTGATTTCGCAATACGAATTCACCGATAGAAATTAGGGCGTGCGGGAAAGCCTGCGCGCCCCTTTTTTGCGCAAAGGTTGATCGCGTTAAATTCACGGATCTTTCCGGGCCTCTAGCGTCAACGTGTGTTTTTGGCCGAATGACCAACTTTAGGTAGATTGTCGTCAGATTCGGGACGAATTCTCATGCTATTCCGCTTTAAATCGGGCAATGGATGCGTCTTTAGGTCTATTGTCGCAAATCGCTCCGACTGAATTGGTCGAATTTGTGGCCAGGAAGGAACGAGCCAACAGAAGGAACGCATTGTGCGTATTAAGTTGAGAAAAGCATTTGCTGAAGACGAGCTTGGGGCTGTTACAATAGATTTTGTTGTTATCACCGCAGCCCTTCTTGTTCTCGCCGTCGGTGGTTTGTCGATCGTTCGCGAAGGCGCGTCAGATTCCGCCGGTAACGTTGATCGCTGCATGAGAATTCAGGGCAATCTTCTAAGCAAAGATATCACCTACAAGAAAAAACTCAAACGGATGGCAAACCGCTGCGGCAGGCTCTGATCAATCCTTGGGGTCGCGCGAGGCAACCAGCCGCAGGTAAGGGCGTGATCCACTCTTTGCCGCATCTTGCGGTGTGGCCGGTTCGAAATCCGGGGCCGCCTCGGCAAAGCCCATCGGCATTTCCTGGCGCTCAGCCGTCTGTGTAATGATCCTCGTGCGCCGCAGTTTTTCGATCTTGAACCGCGTGGGCGCTTGGACCTGTTGCGTCTCATAAACCAATGCGCCCAGAATACGGGCAATTTCACCGGCGTCATTCGTCATTGGCAATAGCAGCATTTCGCAGGGTCTGGCGGGATGGCATCCGGGTTCGGACAAGCTCAGTTCGACAATTTCGGGGGTTTTGAAAAGACCCGCGATCAAATAGTTAAACCGATCGCGATCCGGTAAATCAATCAACGCATGTGCAGGCATGCCGCGCAATTCCATCCCGATGGTGTCGCAAAGTCGCATTCCGGCAATGCGAAACCGGGCCGCTGTCGGGTGGGTCTGCTCCAGAATGAAGGCATGGGACAGGGCGATTTCAATCTTGCGCGGGTCAATTTCCGAGCGCCTCGGGGCCATACGCCCGGCACGCAGCGCCTCCCAATGATCAAGAAGTTCCGCCATGACCGGGTGTTTCATCGGTTTGCGGTAATCCGCCAAAACGGCAACACTACCCCCTTTTTGATCCAAGCTGTTCATTTCCATCCCTCTACCGCTCCCGGCCGTGGGTCGCCCGGTTGTGAAGAAAGAGTTGATTTGTTAACCCTGTCTTCGCAATGGTTTCCCATTCCTTAATATTGCAGAAAATCTTACGAAAAGTGAGGCGAAATCCGTTAAATGGTTAATTCGATGACAGGTTTCGCGGCGCTCAAAGGCAGCCTCGGACAAAGCCGCTGGTCCTTTGAAATCCGCTCGGTCAACGCGCGTGGCATGGATTTGCGGTTCCGCCTCCCAGAGGGGCAAGAAGCATTGGAGCCGCTCCTGCGGGCGGCAATCGCCAAGACTTTTGCCCGTGGGGCGATCACATGCGGACTGCGCTTGCAAACCGACAGTGCGCCCGGGCGCATGGAGCTGAATTCCGAGCAGCTTGATGTCGTGCTGGCGGCCCTGAAGACCGTGGAGGCGCGGGCGGATGAGCAGAATGTGACGCTGGCCCACGCAACGGGGGCCGAGTTACTGGCGCTGAAGGGCGTCTTCGATCAATCCGAAAACGCCGCAATGGACCCCGCCCGTATTCAGGCCGCCCTCAAGGATCAGATCGCGCCGCTCCTGGCGGCATTCAGTGCCGCACGCGCGGACGAAGGCAAGGCGCTGCACGACATCCTGTCAAAGCAATTGGCGCGGATTGTAGAATTGGTCGGCCTCGCCGCAGAGGCCGCCGAGGAACGCAACGCCCAGATGCGCGAGACGATGCAGACCAATCTGGCCAAACTCCTGGACAATACAGACGGCCTGGAGGAGAGCCGATTGATGCAGGAGCTTGCGTTATTGGCGGTGAAAGCTGATGTCTCGGAAGAACTTGACCGCCTTACCGCCCACATCAAGGCCGCCGAGGCGCTGCTGGTGGAAAAAGGGCCTGTCGGGCGCAAGTTTGATTTCCTGATGCAGGAGTTCAACCGCGAGGCCAACACGCTTTGTTCCAAATCCGGCGCCACCGCGCTGACCCAGATTGGGCTTGACCTGAAGACCGTCATCGACCAGATGCGCGAGCAGGTTCAAAACGTGGAATAACATGGCAAACGTAACCCGCAGCGGCCTTTTGATTATTCTGTCCTCTCCCTCCGGGGCGGGTAAATCCACGCTGGCCCGGCGGTTGATGGATTGGGATCCCAGCCTGAACTTTTCCGTTTCCGCCACTACGCGTGCGCCGCGTCCTAGCGAAGAAGATGGCCGCGAATACTACTTTCGCAGCCGCGATGAATTCGAGGCAATGGTAAGGGCCGGCGAAATGCTGGAACATGCCGAAGTGTTCGGCAATCTTTATGGCTCGCCCAAAGGTCCGGTCGAGACCGCGATCAAACAGGGGCGCGATGTGATTTTCGACATCGACTGGCAAGGCGGGCAGCAGATCACCAATTCCGCACTGAAGGATGCCGTAATCAGCGTCTTTATCCTGCCACCCTCAATCGCTGAACTGGAACGACGCCTGCAAACGCGCGGACAGGACGCCGCGGACGTGATTGCCAAGCGGATGACCAAATCCCAGGGCGAGATTTCGCATTGGGCGGAATATGATTACGTGCTGATCAACGACGACCTCGACGAGACCGAGGGTCGACTGAAAACCATCCTCAGCGCGGAACGATTGAAACGCAGTCGCAGACCGGGCCTTGTCGAACACGTCCGCAATCTGAACATTGAATTTGAGGAAGCCCAGAAATGACCCTTTTCGCACTTGGCGACATCGCACCCGAAACCCCTCAGGACGGCGATTTCTGGATCGCTCCGGGGTCGTATGTGATCGGACGTGTGCGCATTGGCAGTGGTGTCGGCATCTGGTTCGGGACCACCATTCGCGGTGACAACGAACTGATCGCCATTGGTGACGGCACCAATATTCAGGAAAATACCGTGATGCACACGGACATCGGGTATCCACTAACGATTGGTAAAGATTGCACAATCGGTCACAAAGCGATGTTGCATGGTTGCACGATTGGCGACAACAGCCTGATCGGCATGGGGGCCACGGTCCTGAATGGCGCAAAGATCGGTGCCAATTGTCTGATCGGGGCAGGGGCGTTGATCACCGAAGGCAAGGAAATCCCTGATGGGTCGTTGGTCATGGGCTCACCGGGCAAAGTTATACGCCAGTTGGACGACAAGGCGATCCAGATGCTAACGCTTTCTGCACGGCACTACGCAGAGAATATGCGCCGCTTCAAGGCGGACCTGAAAGCGCTTTGAGCAGGCAATTCAAAACCGCAAAGTGATCGCATCCGCGCCCTGTTCAACCATGGGTTTGGTTTTGCGAAATTGCGCCAACGAGGCAAAAACCGCGAATTGCACGTCAGAGGCCGCAACTTCGTCTTCCCGGTTTTCACCGCTGAGAACCGCCCAGAGGGGGGATTGGTCGCGAAACTTGTCGCTTTTTGCGCTTAATTCCCAGGCTTGCCCGTTGACCGCAATTTCAATCAACCCGCCAAAGGGCATGGCGCTTTCCAGACATTGGATCGCCAGAAAGGCCAACCGGACCTCGCGGCGTTGCAATTCATGCGAGGGCTTCCAGTCGATCTGATGCCGCCCACCCTTGAAATAATCGCCAAGCACCGAACAGATCTCGGCCCGTGCCAGGGTCGTGCCATGGGGGGCACGCCCATAGGCAATACGAAAAAAGCGGATCTTGGAGTTGGCATTCTCCACCGATTGCGCGATCAGGTCCAACTCGGGACTGTTTTCAATCCCGGTCATGGTCAGCAATTCCAGACCGTTGCTGATTGCACCAAGCGGGCTTATCAAGTCATGGCAGATGCGCGATCCGATCAGATCGCTTAAAGTCTGTCGATCATGAAACATGGGGGGTCTCTCTCAGGTTGGAGGATTTTATGCAGACAGCAGCAGGCTTTGAACCCGGTGATCTCGTCACCCATCCCCAGCAGCCCGATTGGGGCCTTGGGCAGGTACAGTCGATTGTTGAAAAACGGATAACCGTCAATTTTGAACATCGCGGCAAGGTCGTCATCGATTCCGGGTTCGTTTCTTTGCTCTTAGCACCGCCCCGCTCCGGGTAGTTCTGAAAGCATACACAACCTAAACGGGCATTGCAAGTCGTTGATTTTGCTGAAAGCTGCAAGTCTTCCCTGTCGCATAGAGTTGCAATTCTTCGGCGACATCCCTAAAACCCAACCGGTTAAACCGGCCTTCAATCGGAAAATCGGATGCCCACAGACCCCAAGTCCGAGGAACGACATCTAACGTTGAAACTGGCCCGCGATCCCTTGGATCTGCGGGCGGCACAGCGTTTGCGTTACCGGGTTTTTGTCGAGGAACTGGGCGCGACCGGCCCCGGTGTTGATCATCAGAACCGGATCGAGGCGGACGAATTTGACGCTTATTACGACCATCTGTTGCTGATCGACCGGCGGATTGATCCAAGTAGCGAGGACCATGTCGTCGGGGTTTACCGGCTTTTGCGCGGCGAGGTCGCTCTTGGTGGGCCAGGGTTTTATTCCGCCGGTGAATATGATCTTGAACCGCTGATCGCCACCGGGCGTCCGTTGCTGGAGCTTGGTCGTTCCTGCGTTGATCCCGCGCATCGGGGTGGGGCGGCAATGGTAATGTTGTGGAACGCGCTTGCGGAATATGTGGTGCGCCACGGTATTGAAATCATGTTTGGCGTGGCCTCTTATCATGGTACGGACCTCAAGCGGATCGAACAATCGCTGGCTTATCTGCATCACAATCACCTTGCACCCGAAGAAATTCGCGTGCAGGTAAAATCGCCACATTATCAAACGCTTGACCTTGTGCCGGCCGAGCATGTTGATCGCAAACAGGCGATGTTGGAAACACCAGCGCTGATCCGGGGGTATTTACGATTAGGCGGCTTTATCGGTGACGGGGCCTTCATCGACCGGCAATTTAACACGGTCGATGTTTGCCTTTTGATGGATACAGCACGGATGTCAGAACGCCACCGCAGCGTTTATCAGCGGCGCGGCGAAAAGCAGGGGCGGTTTGCATGAGCTGGGATCCAACCGACGAGCCTGACGACCTTGCAGGCATGGGGCCGCTGAACTATGCGCTTGCCGCCGTGCGCTTCGTTTTGATCGCGATTGTTGTCTACGCTTTGATGATCATTCTGTTTGTCGCGCGCCTGCTGGAAACCCCTTTTGGCAAACGTCCGGTTTCCCCGATCATCGTGCAACTGGCGTGCCGCATTTGTCTTTTCCTGATGCGCGTTGAGCTTGTCACCACCGGTCAGCCCATGACCCACGACGGCGCGGTTGTTTCAAATCACGCGTCATGGCTTGATATTTTCACGCTGAATGCGGCGCAAAAGGTCTATTTCGTCTCCAAGGCCGAGGTCAGCAAATGGCCGGCAATCGGCCTTGTTGCCAGATCCACCGGCACCGTCTTTATCGAACGACGCGCCAGCCAGGCAAAGCGCCACAAAAGCCAGTTCGAAGAACGCCTGTTGGCCGGGGAGCGGCTGTTGTTCTTTCCCGAAGGCACCTCCACGGATTCGCGCCGGGTTCTGGGATTCAAATCGACGCTGTTCGAAGCCTTCTTTTCACCCAAACTCAAGGAAAGAATGTGGATTCAACCGGTTAGCTTGATTTATCACGCGCCAAAGGGCGAGGATCCCAGGTATTACGGCTGGTGGGGGGATGCGCCATTTGCGCCGCATTTCCTGAAAACCCTGGGTGCGACCAGTCGGGGTCGGGCCGAAATTCGGTTTCACCAACCCGTAGTGGTTCAGGATTTCAAAAACCGCAAAACTCTGGCGGCCCATTGCGAGGCCGAAGTGCGTCGGGGTCTGGAAAACGCAATCGGCGCAGGCGCCTAAGCCCCCGGATAAAGCGTGTTCAGGGCTTTGACAGGATCGGGCGTGCTCCAGATCTCTTTCCCAAAGGCGAAAAAGTCGGTGGCCGGGAAAAGCCGTTTTATGGCGGCAGCGTCCAGACCGCCCTCGGCAACGATCGGGACTTCGATCACTTCGCTCCACCATTCAAACAATTCGAAATCAGCCGATGAGCCATCACCCAAAAGATCGGGAGTGATCGGACCAAAGGCCACGTAGTCCGCACCGGCCTCGCCCGCCGAAAGCCCGGCATGGCGCGAGTTTGCACAATATGACCCGACAATCGCATCGCCGCCCAATTCCTTGCGCACATCGCGTACAAGCCGGGGACCGTCGGTCAAATGAACCCCGTCAAGGCCAAGATTGGCGGCCAGGCGGAAATGGTTTTCAATGACAATCGCAACATCGGCGCTATGACAGACCTCGCGCAGCAGATCGGCATTGCGCGACAGCGCGTCCTGATCCGCACCCGGCATGGAGAGGCGAAAACAGGCGATTTCCCGGGCGTCAAGCACAGCCTTCAGACTTTCGGAAAAAGCCGAAAGCTCGAATTCCGTGGGGGAGACTAGGTAAATCTGTGGCTGGTCATCACGGGGCATTCTGACGTCTCTTAATGCGTTGGTCCCGTCCTCTTAGCGCCGCCTTACTTGGCGGGCAAGGCTTTCACGAAATCAAGCGAAAGCGCCATGAGCGCAGCGCGCGTGGTGTCATCAACCAGCGCCTCATCGGTGACATCAACCATGCCCCCCATTCTGCGGCCGGTAAATTCCATCGGGCCTGCCCCCTCCAGCGCAAGTGCCTCACCCTCGTTGACCTTACCAACACGAAACATGCCGCCGCCCTTATGCACACCGCAGAGCATATTGCCGTTCAGCATGAAAGCGATCCCGCCGAACATCTTCTTTTCCGAAATGCCCGCAAGAGAGGCGAGATCGCCGCGCATAATCTCGGCAAGCCCTTCGTCATAAGCCATCCTGGGTCTCCTTGTCATTGTCGACACCCCAGTCTATCACGCGGCGAAACGCGAAGGGAGGGGCCATGTCAGGGACTAATCACGGGCAGGATTCAGGATGGGGCGGACCGCAACCCGGCTTTGTTCTGGTGCGCCCGCAAATGGGGGAAAACATCGGTGGTGCAGCGCGGGCAATGTGGAATTTCGGGCTGGAACGCATGCGCCTTGTGGCCCCCCGCGATGGCTGGCCAAATCCCAAGGCGGTAGCAATGGCCTCGGGTGCTGCGAGGGTGCTGGATCAGGTGCAGGTCTATGACACCACCGCCGATGCAATTGGTGACATGGAATATGTCTATGCCACAACGGCGCGTACGCGGGATCTGACCAAGGCGGTTTTCACACCGCAAGAGGCGATGAAAGACGCCGCATCACGCATCAATGCCGGCCAGAAGGTCGGGGTTTTGTTTGGCCCCGAACGCGCCGGGCTTGAAAACAACGATATCGTGCGGGCCAATGCGATTATTTCTGTGCCGGTCAATCCGGCCTTCGCCTCGCTCAACCTTGCGCAATGCGTCTTGCTGACCGCCTATGAGTGGCGTCGTCAATTGAGCGCAGAGGCCCCGGATTTCGGCAAGGCGCGGCCGGCCTCACAGATCGAGGTGGAAAAACTGTTTGAAAGCCTGTCCGAGCGGCTGGATCGTGCCGGGTTTTTCTGGCCGGATCACAAGGCCGCGTCGATGGAAGAGGTTTTGCGAAACCTTTTCTCGCGCCTTGATTTGACGGATGCGGATATTCGCGTCTTTCACGGCGTGTTTCGCTCTTTGGCCGATAAGCATCCAACACGGGATTAGGGTTTAATCTCAGGCGTTTCTACTTCGCTGTTGATGTGGAATTGGATATTTTTGGCATAAAGAAGGTCAGGGATTGCGCCCCTCGGGCCCCGCGTAGGCGCGCTCAACCTTGGCAATCCTGAGGACATAGTGATCATACCAGCGTTTCATGCCAGTGTGTCGCGCGGCGGTGTGCGAAAGGTTATCGCGCCAGCCCTTGATCGCGGCCTCATCGCGCCAATAGGACACAGTAATCGCAAAACCATCCGAATCCCTTGTAGATTCAATGCCAAGGTAGCCGTCCTGGTCCTTGGCGAGTTCCTGCATTTTGGCGGCCATTTCAGCGTAGCCCTCAGGCTGGTTGCTGGCCTGATTGGCAAAGATGACCGCGTAATAAGGCGGCTCTGGCAGGGGGGCGAAACGGGACATCTGGGGCTCCATAAAAAAGGCCGGGACATGCCCGGCCCTTGATTGGTTTTGCCGCGATTACTCGGCGGCTATTTTGATCACCGGTTCCATTTTGGCAAGGATCTCATCGGAGAGGTGACATTTCAGCTGGTGATTGTCACCGACAACCTTAATTGGCGGCACTTCCGTATCGCAAAGGTTATTGGGCACCTCTGACTTCCAGCGACAACGTGTCTGGAATGGACAACCCGGCGGCGGGTTGACCGCTGATGGGATGTCGCCATCCAGAACGATGCGGCGCTTTTCAACCGAGGTATCCGCGATTGGCACTGCCGAAAGCAGCGCCTCCGTATAAGGATGATAGGGCGGCGAGAAAACCTGATCCGTGGTGCCAAGTTCCACCACATGACCCAGGTACATCACCATCACCCGATCCGAGAGATAGCGCACAATCGACAGATCGTGGCTGATGAACAAGAGCGTCGTCAGATGCTCGCGCTGGATTTCCATCAGCAGGTCCGTGACCGCCGCCTGAACGGATACGTCCAGTGCTGATACCGGCTCGTCCGCGACCACGATCTTGGCGTCCCCGGCAAAAGCGCGGGCAATCCCGACGCGCTGCTTTTGGCCACCAGACAACTGACGCGGCATCCGGTTGGCAAATTCACGCGGCAGTTTCACCAGATCGAGCAGTTCCAGCATATGCGCCCAGCGTTCGGCGCTATTGTCGCCGATGCCAAAGATTTCCAGCGCACGTACGATTTGCCGCCCCACTGTCATCGACGGGTTCAGCGTATCAAACGGGTTCTGGAACACCATCTGCACGGAGGAGACCGCTTCGGTGTCGCGTTCCTGAATGGGAACCGTCGATATTTCCTCACCGAGCATCTGGATAGATCCGTCGGTTGCCGTCTCCAGCCCCATCAGAACCTTGGCAAAGGTGGACTTGCCACAGCCGGATTCGCCAACGATGGCAAGGGTTTCACCTTCGCGGGCTTCAAAAGAAATAGTCTCGTTCGCTTTCACGACCTTTTTCGCCCCCGAAGATCCAAAGAGCGCGTTGGCGGCAACCTCGTAGTATTTCTTGAGGTTGTCGAGCTTCAGGACCACTTCGCCCTTTTCAGCACTTTTCTGTTCGATCGCCTTGGCAATCGGTGCATTCCAGTCGATATCCGCGATCCTCAGGCAGCGGCTGTCATGCCGGTCGTCGCCTGCAATCGGCTGCATCGAAATCTCAGCCGCGTTACAAAGCCCTTCCTGATAATAGTCGCAGCGCGGGCCAAAGTTGCAGCCGTTTGGCCGCTCGTGGGGCAGGGGGAAGTTCCCCGGGATCGCCACAAGGGGGCGCGAGTTCTTGTCCGCACCGGGCAGCGGGATCGAGCGGAACAGCGCTTGCGTGTAAGGATGCTGCATCTTGTCAAAGACATCCTTGATCGAACCGGTTTCCACCGCCTCGCCGGAATACATCACGCAAAGCCGGTCGCAAACGTCCATCACAAGCCCAAGGTTGTGCGAAATGAACAGCATCGAGGTACCGTATTTTTCGCCCAAGGCTTTGACCAGATCAACGATCCCGGCTTCAACCGTCACATCAAGTGCGGTTGTAGGTTCGTCGAGGATCAGGAGCGATGGTTTGGACATCAACGCCATCGCAATCACGATCCGCTGCTGCTGGCCCCCCGAAAGTTGGTGCGGATAGGCCTTCAGAATGCGGTCCGGGTCGGGCAGGCGCACGTCTTCGATCACCTGGCGCGCCAGTGCGATGGCTTCCTCCTTGGAGGCGCCTTCGTGGATCATCGGCACTTCGGCCAGCTGCATCCCGATTTTCATCGCCGGGTTCAGAGACGCCATCGGTTCCTGATAGATCATCGCGATTTCCGAGCCGCGCAGGTCGCGCAGCTCTTCGTTGCTCATTTCGTTGAGATCACGTCCCTTGAACTTGATGGTGCCGCCGACAATTCTGCCGTTCACCCCAAGATCCTGCATGACCCCAAGCGCCACGGTGGATTTCCCGCAGCCGGATTCGCCCACAAGGCCCATGGCCTCGCCGGGCATCACCGTGCAGGAAAAATCCATAACCGCCGGGATTTCCCGCAGTCGTGTGAAGAAGGAAATCGAGAGGTTCTCAATCTCGAGGATCGGGCCGTCATAATCCCACTTTGCCATCGGGTATCTCCCCTTGTCCCGGACTGGCTCCGGGACCTCTTAAAATTGTTCGCTCCGGTCACTCGCGAAGCATTTTTCCAGTAGCGGCCCCGGATCAGGCCCGGGGCGCGCTGGATTTTCTAACGCCGCATCAGTCTTTCAATGATTCTTCACGCAGACCATCGGCCAGCAGGTTCAGACCCAGCACAAGGCTCATCAGACTGAGCGCCGGTGGCAGGGCCGGGTGAACATAGATCGACAACAGTTTACGACCGTCGTTGATCGTCGCCCCCCAGTCCGGACTTTCAGGCCCAAGCCCGAGGCCAAAGAAGCCGAGCGTACCCAAAAGGATCGTGGTGTAACCGATTCGAAGGCAGAAATCGACGATCAGCGGCCCCCTTGCGTTCGGCAGGATTTCCCAGAGCATGATGTACCACGGCCCCTCGCCACGGGTCTGGGCCGCAGCCACGTAATCCCGTGTCTGGATGTCCAGCGTCAGGCCCCGCACAATCCGGTAGATCGTGGGGGAGTTCACAAAGACCACGGCGACAAAGATATTCAACCGCTCTGGCCCAAGTCCCAGCGACAGCAGGGGCGAATGTTGCTCCCAGGTCTGTGTCATCCATTCGCCAATCGGGTTGCCCTGATTGAGGTGGCCGATCACGGTGGTCCAGATACCCACAAAGGGGTCCATCTTGAAGACCGTGCCGAAATAGAACATCAGCAGGATGATCACGATGGGTGCCGCGACAGAGGTCAGCACGCGCGGCGCAATGCGCCATCGCGAGAACATGAAGGTCCAGAAAAAGATCACCGGGAAGATGAACAAAACCCCCGCAACCCAGGTCACAACCCCGGTTTCGCGAATTTCCGGCGTCACCAGCAGGTAGAACAGCAGGATCACCGGGAAGGCGAGCACAAGGTTGGCCAGGAACGACAGGGCGGTGTCAAACAGGCCGCCGTAGTAACCCGCAGGCAGACCGAGCGTGATCCCGACCATAAAGGCAAAGGCGGTTGCAGCCGGTGCAATCGACAGCACCGTTTGCGAGCCAGCAATCAGCCGCGAAAAGACGTCCCGGGCCAGATTATCACCGCCAAGAAGGTAATAAGCCCCCTCGACACCCCTGACCGGTGTGCCCGGCAGTTTGTTTTTCATCCCCGAGATCTGCACCAGCGGATCCTGCGTGATGATCGTGTCTGCCAGGATCGCGCAAAGCACCCAGAACAGCACGAGGCCAAAGCCGAACATGCCGATCGGGTTGTCAAACAGCTTGCCGTAAAGGCCGAGTTTGCGCTTGTTTCGGATCGAAAAGACGAAGATCAGGATCATGCCGACCCAGACCCATTTCAGTTGAAGTAGAATGGCCAGGATAATCTGGCCCCATGTCAATGGCTCCATGATACTGCCCCCTTATCCGATCCGGATCCGCGGATTCAGATAAACATATCCGATATCCGAGATCAGCTGAGTGACCAGAACCACGATCACGGACACAATGCCCACGGTCAAAAGCAGTTCAATGTCGTTGTTGCTTGCAGCCTGCACCAGCAGCCATCCAAAGCCCTTGTAGTTGAACAGGGTCTCCACGATGACCACGCCGGTCAAAAGCCAGGGGAATTGCAGCATGATCACGGTAAAAGGCGCGATCAGCGCGTTCCGGAGCGCATGTTTCATAACGATATTCGGGAAACTCACACCCTTGAGACGGGCGGTTCTGATATATTGCGCCGTCATCACCTCGGCCATCGAGGCGCGGGTCATGCGGGCGATATAGCCCATGCCGTAAAGCGCGATTGTCACCACCGGCAGGGTGAAATTCCAAAATGTTATATTTTCCATGGCCGAGGCTGATGAGCCCAGAAACCACTTCAACCCGACAACGCGGGAGGAAAAGACCACGATCAGAATGACGCCCGATACATATTCCGGTGTGGCAGTCGTGGCGATGGAAAAGGTCGATAGCCAGCGATCGGTGCGTGACCCTTCACGCATCCCTGCGAGAACCCCGATTGCCAGTGCCGAGGGGATCATGACCAGCAAAACGGTCATCATCAACCAGCCCGTAAGGCCCAGACGTTTGGAGATCAGCGGACCCACTTCCGTCTTGAACACAATCGACCAGCCGAAATCCCCCTGCAACACCCCACAAAAGCGCGGTGCTTCAGCCGGATCCATGCCGCGTCGAATGCAGCGGCCGATGACTTTGCCGTCATCGTTGGTATTGGTAAATCCAGGTAAAACCCCGAGCCATTGACCGTAGCGGTTGAAGACCGGTTGCGTGTAGCCATTCCGTTCGAGGAAATTCGCTACCTGCTCATCGGTCATCCGCTGGGTGCCTTCCAGCTTGGCGACTTTTTCAAGGTTTGGATAAAGGTTGGTCAGAAAGAAGACCACGAATGTCAGACACAATGCTGTCACCAGCATAACGCCCAAGCGTCGAAGTAAGAATATCAGCATAGCTGTCCCTGTCGGTTATCTATCGGCGCTGGTTTTTTAGTGTGTTGCGCCGTTTTTGACCGGGATACCCCCCCGGGTATTGGAGGGCCCTGAGGCCCCCCAAAAAGTCTTGATTAGGCCGCCCGCCAGTGCAGCTTGTGCGGGTGAATTTCGAAGATCGGGTTCTTCACCGACACAAAGCCAGGCTTGGAGTGGTGATAGAGCGACCGCCAGTAAGGCTGAATGATCGCACCTTCGTCCTGCATGATCATCTGAAGTTTTTCGGACAACACACGACGCTTGTCCGCATCGGCAATCGACAGGGCTTCGGTCAGCGTGGCGTCGAACTCGGCGTTGTTCATGCCGGTTTCGTTCCAGGCTTCGCCACCACGGTAAGCCAGCGCCAGAACCTGAACACCCAATGGGCGCATGTTCCAGTTGGTCGAGGAGAACGGATATTTCGCCCAGTCGTTCCAGAACGTGGAACCCGGCAGAATGGTCCGTTTCACCTTGATGCCAGCGTCACGAAGCTGTGCCGCAACCGCATCGGTGGTGTTCCGGCGCCAATCGTCGTCGATCGAAATCAGCTCGTGCTCGTAGTCACCCATGCCGGCTTCGTCCATCATGGCCTTAGCCTTGGCACCATCGACTTCCTGTGCAGGAAGCTTGGCGTATTCCGGGTGAATTGGCGCAACGTGGTGGTTTTCAGCCACGGTACCCTGGTTGGAATAGCCCAACTCGAGGCAGACGGAATTGTCGACCGCTTTGGCAATCGCCTGACGTACCATCTTGTTGTCGTAAGGCTTCTTGCCGTCAACTTCTGCGTCGCGGTTGGTCCGGATCACAACCGTCGCGGCTGTAACCGCTTCGGATTTTTCCCAGCCAATGCTGTCGAAGATGTCCACGAACTCGCCCGAGATGTCATAGAGCGTGTCGATCTCGTCCGCTTCTGCGGCTGCAACCCAAGCTGCGGGGTCGGTGCCGTAGTCGATCATTTCAACGCGATCGAGGTATGGGCCGCCAAAGACAGGTGTACCCCACCAAGGTTTGTCGGATTTGACCAGAACGCCCTTAACGCCGACTTCATACTCATCCATCAGCGGTGTGTATGGACCGGTACCGATGACGTTGTCGCCGGGGTTCGCACCAATCTGGCTGCGGTGAACGATGGCACCTGGATAATCGCCCATGCCGGGGATGATCGAGATGTCAGGCACTGGCAGGTTAATGCGAACAGTGTGGCTGTCAACGACTTCAACAACGCCGGGTCCGGCTTTCTCGTCAACGATCAGAGAGGCCATACGACCAGCCATCGAGTTGCCTTCGACCGACTTGTCAGCCCAGCCGGTGATGTTGGCAGCAACATCTTCAGCATTGAACTCGTCGCCGTTCGACCAGGTGATGCCCTTGCGGACGTTCAGCGTGTAGACGGTTGCGTCGTCATTCACTTCCCAGCTTTCCAGCAGGATACCCTGGAACGTACCGTCGGCCTGATACTCGACCAGATACTCCAGCCAGCCGCGGGTGTAGTTAGCGATTTGCGACCAGTCATAGGTCCGTGGGTCTTTCAGACCACGCACTTCTGTCTGGATGCGGCCTGTGCCGCCCATTTGCGCATGCGCTTCGGCATGGGCCGGGGCGTCAAGCCCGATCATGCTGTAGGCAGCAACCGTTGTCGCACCCAATGCCGTTGCACGCGTGAGGAATTCGCGGCGGCTGAGTTTGCCCGCCTTACATTCCTCTGCATACATCGACACGGCCTTGTGCATCGGCTTGCCGTTGATGGTTTCTTTGGTCATGTCGTACTCCCTGTTCGACTTACTTAAACTAAACTTCTTGAGTGATTAGCGCTTTGGCAGTTTGCGTCACGTCGGATTGCGCGATGTTCTGAAAACGACGATTCAACGAACTTGACTGTCGGAAAACGGCATTTCCCTGTTGTGATCGTTTTGCCTCTGCCCAAGGGCATTGAAGGACAGGCGGCGATCAAATGTGGTCTGTTAAAACCAAAGCGAGCAATCATGCCCTTATGGTTCCGCGAATTGACCGCTCTGTCAAGCAAGTGCTTTGAACAATTCTGTTATCGCCTTTGCCCCGAGGGGGGCAGCCGCCTGGCCCGCCGAAACAGGGCAGCATCGCCGGCCTTTCGAAATGCCCGCGGCGAGAGGCCCGTTGCGTTCTGAAACGCACGCGTGAAATAGGCCGGCGAGGAATATCCAAGGCCCTTGGCAATCTCTGCTACAGCGACCGGGCTCCCGCGCAGGCAACGCTTGGCTTCGTGCAACGCGCGCTCCTGTATCAGACCCGAGGCAGGCTTTCCCAGCCGCTCCTGACAAAGCCGGGTCAGATGGGTGCTGGTGATCCCCAGATCCTGCGCATAATCCTCAACCCGGTGAGAACGATGAAAACCGACCTCCAGCCGGTTCAGAAACTTTTCAACCAGTGCCGCAGCCTTGCCACTTGCGCGACCGTCCATCCAGTCGTTGCGATGCTGGTTGCGTTCGATCCAGACGCCAAGCAGGGTCGCATAGCTTTCGATCACCTGCTCGGACCCCGGCCCGGCGTTTCTTGCCTCGGTCGCAATTTGCTCGAAGTAGCTGGTGATCTGGCTCTGATCAAAAACACTGGTCGCCTTTATCAGCGCTGGATGCGCGGGCATCGCCAGCGGCAGATTATCCGGCAAAGCGGCGAAATACCCCTGCGCTCCCTGACTGAATGACAGGGCGTGAACCATGCCTGCGGGGATGTAAATCACTGAATTCAACGTCAGCCCACGCGCCGTCCCCCCGACCGTCATGTGACCCTGACCGCGGGTGATCCAGGCAAAGGAATAAGCCGGTCGCGCATGAAGTGCCGCCAGCCGCCAGCCGCCTTTTGTGGACAAATTGGGGATCGTTGTGATGAGGGCCTGGTGATCAGCGGTCAAAATGTCCGCATAGGGAATCTCAATCACGGGAACGCCTGTGTATAAGCCGCAAGAATGTTCGCTAATGTAAATTTATTGCCGGACAATTCTGCAAAATCAAGCATCAATTCAACGGAATTGTTGCAGATCGGGCTAAATATTCACAGCTTATCCCCAAGTCGATTGGGATATCTGCAAAAAAGTCCAGTCTTTCATACGGTTACGAAACCAGCTGCGTTGTCGTTTGGCATATTGCCGGGTGGAAATATTCGCCGCCTCGATGGCCGCCTCCAATGTGGTTTCGCCGCGAAGATAGGCCGCAAGTTCACGCCCGCCAATAGCTTGGGCTGCTGGCTTGTTGCTGTCAAGAAGGTCGAGGTTCGCCGCAACTTCGTCCAATGCGCCGTTTTCAACCATGCTCTGAAATCGCGCCTCCAGCCGGTTTCGCAGCCAGTCCACCGGCCCGTCCAACACGAAAGCGGCGGCATTTTTCAACGGCAGGATCGGGGGCGGAGCGAACCTTTGCCAATCCAGAAGACCGCGCCCTGTACTTTGATAAACCTCCCAGGCCCGTTGCACCCGCTTGGGGTTCGCCAGATCAATGGAGGCAAAAGTGTCGGGGTCATCGCGCTCCAGATCGCCGCAAAGATCGGCAAGACCGCCACGTTCCAGAATCCGGTCCGAGCGTTCGCGAACCTCTGGCGCGATGGCGGGAATTTCGGCCAGTCCTTCGGTCAGGCAGGAAAAATACAAACCGGTCCCGCCGACGATCACCGGGGCGGCGGAGGATGGCGTGGCAAGGATGTGTCGCACCTCCTCCAGCCATGTGCCGACGGAATAGGCGGCATCGCGATCCACATGACCATAAAGCAGGTGGCGGGCGCGGTTTTCGTCGGCAATTTCGGGGCGTGCGCTTAGCTTGCGCCAGCACCCATAGACCTGCAACGCATCGGCATTGACCACCGCGCGACCCTGCGCCACCGCCAGTTCTAGTGCGAGATCGGATTTGCCCGAACCGGTTGCACCGGCAATCATTACCGGCAATTCAGGTTCTATTTCAGGTAGCTTAAACAAATGCTTATGGTCTTTTGTTGATGTGACGCTTTAACGCAAAGTGCGAATTCTCGCCGGTTTTTGGACGGCAAATGTCCGATTGCCGGGTTAGCGATTGAAACCTGCGGGCTTTTCCGACATTTTGCGCCCAGATTCCACCCAGCCCAAGGAGCCCGCCGATGTCAAGTTTAACCCCAGAGACCGGCGTGAATTACAAACGCGTACTTTTGAAGATCTCGGGCGAGGCATTGATGGGTGATCTGGGGTATGGACTGCATCCGCCAACCGTTGAACGCATCGCCAGGGAGGTCAAATCGGTCCACGACCTTGGTGTTGAAATCTGCATGGTCATCGGCGGCGGCAACATCTTTCGTGGCCTTCAGGGCAGCGCGCAGGGGATGGAGCGGACCACTGCCGATTATATGGGGATGCTGGCGACGGTGATGAACGCGCTGGCGATGCAATCGGCGCTGGAATCCCTGGGCGTGTTCACAAGGGTCATTTCGGCGATTCCGATGGACCAGGTCTGCGAACCCTACATCCGGCGTCGCGCGGTGCGGCACCTGGAAAAAGGCCGGGTTTGCGTGTTTGCAGCAGGCACTGGCAATCCCTATTTCACCACCGATACTGCCGCGACCCTCAGGGCAAATGAAATGCACTGCGAGGCGATCTTCAAGGGAACCCAGGTCGATGGCATTTATGACAAGGACCCCAAAACCAACCCCGATGCGATTCGATACGATCACGTGTCCTACGACGAGGTGCTGCAAAAGAACCTCAAGGTCATGGATGCCTCCGCGATTGCTCTGGCACGCGACAACAATCTTCCGATCGTTGTCTTTTCTCTGGATGAACCAGGCGGATTCGCCGGTATCCTGCGTGGGGAAGGCACCTATACAAAGGTCGGATAATCCGCTTAAAGAGGATCAGGCCGCTACACTTCGGGAATGGATATGTCAGAAGACTTCGAAATTGACCTTGATGATCTGGAACGTCGGATGGATGGGGCGCTGTCGTCGCTGAAAACCGAGTTTTCCTCGCTGAGAACCGGGCGGGCTTCGGCCTCGATGCTGGAGCCGGTTATGGTGGATGCCTATGGCTCTACAATGCCGATCAACCAATGTGGCACGATCACGGTTCCCGAGTCGCGCATGGTGGTGGTCAATGTCTGGGACAAGGGGTTGGTCAATGCCGTGGACAAAGCGATCCGCAACTCTGGGCTTGGCCTCAACCCGGTGATGGACGGCACGATCCTGCGCCTGCCGATCCCCGAATTGAACGAAGAACGCCGTCGCGATCTGTCCCGCGTCGCTGCGCAATACGCCGAACACGCCCGGGTGGCCATTCGCAATGTGCGCCGCGATGGAATGGACCAGTTGAAAAAAGCCAAGGCCGATGGCATGGGCGAGGACGATCAGAAAATCTGGTCGGACGAAGTTCAGGAATTAACAGACAAAGCAATTTCTCAGGTGGATTCAGCGCTTGAGACCAAACAAACCGAGATTATGCAAGTCTAGGCGCAAATTAGGGGCGACAGACAATGAGCACAGACGCCAAGTCAGTAGAACATGTGGCGATCATCATGGACGGCAATGGCCGCTGGGCCACGCGACGCGGGTTGCCGCGCCTTGTCGGGCATCGCAAAGGTGCGGAAAGAGTGCGTGAAATCGTTGATTTCTGCCCGGATGTCGGTGTGAAATACTTAACGCTCTTTGCCTTTTCGACCGAAAACTGGAAACGCGCAGAAGCCGAGGTCGCAGGCCTGATGTCGCTGTTTCGCCGCTACATCCTGAAAGAGGCGAAGAAACTGCACGAAAACCGCGTGAGGGTGCGATTTATCGGAGATCGCAGCCGGCTTGACGCCAAGCTGATCGCTCTGATGGCGGAACTGGAGGAAAAAACCGCACTGAACGAGCATCTGAACCTGACGATCGCCCTGAATTACGGCGGGCGCGACGAGATCACACGAGCGATCCGCACTATGGCTGTTGATGTTGCAAGCGGTGCCGTTGCGCCGGATGATGTGACCGAAGACAGCATCGGCTATTATCTTGATACCCGTTATCTGCCGGACCCGGATCTGGTGATCCGCACATCGGGTGAGGAACGGATTTCGAATTTTCTGCTTTGGCAATCGGCCTATGCGGAATATGCCTTCATTGAAAAGCTCTGGCCGGATTTCACCAGCGGCGATCTCAAAGCCATCATCGAAAGCTATTCGGGACGCGACCGTCGCTTTGGCGCAGCGCTTGCATGAGTAAATTTCAGGATCTAGGCCCGCGGATCATTTCGGCCATTGTACTGGCGGTTCTGGGGCTTGGGGCGCTGATCAGCGGTGGCCTTGCCTTCCTGATCTTTGCGGCGGCCATCGGCGGCATCATGATCTGGGAGCTTTGCCGGATGCTGGATGTCGCCGCACTGATCTCCGTTCTGCTTGGCGTGTTGGCCGGGCTTTCGATCTACGCCCAGGGCATGAACCTTTTCCCCTTTAGCGAATATGCATTGGCACTGGCCCCTCTTGCGGGCATGGCCTTTGTGATGCGCGACAAGTGGCTGCTTGCGCTTTACGGGTTGGCGATCATGGCGGCCGTGGTGACGTTGGTCGATATTCGGGAAAACGCAGGTCCGACCTGGGCGCTTTGGTTGATACTGGTGGTCATCGCGTCGGACATCGGCGGCTATTTCTTTGGTCGCATTATTGGCGGGCCAAAGATTCTGCCGGTAATTTCGCCCAAGAAAACATGGTCAGGCACAATCGGCGGCTGGCTTTTGGCCGCGCTGGTTGGCTGGCTGATGATGGATGCGTTACTACAAGGAAGCACTCTGATCGTTCTGTCGGTCTTTGGGGCGATGGCCGGTCAGCTTGGTGACATTGTTGAAAGCCGGATCAAACGACATGCCGGGGTCAAGGACAGCTCGAACCTCATACCCGGCCACGGCGGTTTTTTGGACCGCTTTGATGCGCTATTAGGGGCGGCACTGATGTTCTTGCTCTGGACGACGGTGATGGGGGCGCTTTGAAAAGCGGAACCAAACGACGCATCTCGATCTTTGGCGCGACAGGATCAGTGGGTGAAAACACCATTGATCTGATCACCCGTCAGGGCGGTGCTGATGCCTATGATGTGGTAGCGCTCAGCGGCGGGGCCAATGTGGCAAGACTGGCCGAGCAGGCGCGTGCGTTAGAGGCTGAGATTGCGATCACCGCGTTCCCCGAACATCTGGCCGCGCTGCAATCCGCGCTGGCCGGTTGTACAACCAAAGCCGCCGCAGGCCCTGAAGCGTTGTTGGAGGCGGCAAGGCGACCGACCGACTGGACCATGAGCGCCATCGTCGGGGCCGCCGGTTTGGCACCGGGTTTGGCGGCGATGGAATCAGGCGGTATCCTTGCGCTTGCCAACAAGGAAAGCCTGGTCTCCGCCGGGCCTTTGATGCACGCCACCGCTGCCCGGTTCAACTGCCAGATTCTGCCGGTCGACAGCGAGCATTCCGCAATCTTTCAGGCCCTGAACGGCGAGGACCAAAAGGCGGTTGAACGGATCATACTGACTGCCTCCGGCGGGCCGTTTCGCGATTGGTCCCGCGCCGACCTTGTCCGCGCAACTCCGGAACAAGCTGTCGCCCATCCCAATTGGACCATGGGGCAACGGATTTCCGTCGATAGTGCTAGCTTGTTTAACAAGGCCATGGAAGTCATAGAAACAAAAGAGTTTTTTGGCGTTCAACCCGATCAGATCGAGGTCATTATTCATCCGCAATCCATCATCCATTCGCTGGTGGAATTTCAGGACGGTGCAATCCTTGCGCACCTTGGGGCGCACGATATGCGCGGCCCCATCGGTTATGCGTTGAACTGGCCGAAACGCGCCGAACTGCCGCTGGCGCGTCTGGATTTTGGCAGCCTGTCACGGCTTGATTTTTCGCATCCAGACGAGGACCGCTTTCCTGCCCTCCGGCTGGCTCGTGAGGTGATGGCGATTGGCGGGCTGGCAGGGGCGGTGTTCACGGCGGCCAAAGAGGCCGCGCTGGATGGATTTCTGGCGCGCGACATCGGGTTTTGTGATATGGCGGACATCGTCGAGACAGTACTTGGCGAGGCCGAGCGGGCAGGCGACCTTAAAACTACCACATTTGACCTTGATACAGTGCTTGCAGCGGACCAGTTCGCGCGGCAAAGAAGCAAAGAAACAATAAGACTAAAACGGGCATCCTGAAATCATGTTAGAATTGATCGGTTCCATTCCGCTATTCGGTGGCTTTTTGACAGCAGCACTGGCGCTGATCGTGGTGCTGCTGGTGATTATCTTCATCCATGAATACGGCCATTACATCGTCGGGCGCTGGTGCGGCATCCATGCCGAGGTGTTTTCCATGGGCTTCGGGCCGGTTCTGGCCTCCAGAATTGATAAACGCGGCACCAAATGGCAGATCTCAGCGATCCCTTTTGGCGGATATGTGCGGTTTTTGGGCGATGCGGATGCCTCCAGCCGCAATGACCAAAGCGTCATTGATGCAATGGACGCTGAAACCCGTTCGCGCAGTTTTCATGGGGCAAAGCTGTATAAAAAGGCGCTGACGGTCTCCGCCGGGCCGGTGGCGAATTTCATTCTGTCCTCGCTGATTTTTGCAGGTGTGATCCTGGCCGCCGGCATTGTGACCGAGCGACCCATAATCGGTGCGCTGAAACCTTTGCCGACGGCGACCATCGGTCTGAAGCCGCAGGATGTGATCACAAAAATCAATGACGTAACGGTAGCCACTTACGACGACCTGTTGAACTATGCCCGAAACGTCGAGACGATTGCCCCCCAGCAAGTCTACACGGTGGAGCGTGATGGAAATGTGATCACAACGACCGGACCCTTTCCGTTGTTGCCCCTGGTGAACTCGGTCCAGCCGCAAAGTGCTGCAATGGAAGCAGGTTTGCAGGTTGGTGATCTGATCCTGAGTATCGACGGGCAAAAGCTGATTTCTTTCAGCCAGTTACAGGACGTTGTTTTTGCTTCAAAAGGCCGCGAACTGGCACTTGAAATCTGGCGCGACGGCGAGGTGAGCACGGTCAAATTGGCGGCCAAACTTGTCGATCTGCCGGACGGAAATGGCGGCTTTACACAACGAACCCTGATCGGAATTTCCGGCGGTTTGTTCTACGAGCCCGAAACCCGCGGCGTCGGCCTTCTGGAGGCCGCTAAGCTTGGGGTCACACAGACCGGCGACATTATTACCGGATCGTTGAACGGGCTTTATCACATGGTCAAAGGCGCGATTTCGACCTGCAACATGCAGGGTTTTGTCGGCATAGCCGAAAGCTCGCGCGATGCGGCCAGTCAGGGGATTGAGCAATTCATCTGGTTCATCGCCGTTCTGTCCACGGCGATCGGCATGCTGAACCTGTTCCCGATCCCGGTGCTGGACGGTGGGCATCTGGTGTTTTTCGGCTACGAGGCAATCTCTGGCAAGCCGCCAAGTGAAAAAGCGCTGAACCTCATGATGAGCGCGGGGCTGTTTTTGATCATCTCCCTGATGGTATTCGCGCTGGTCAATGATTTCATATGTTGACCCGAAATCAGTCATAGTCGTGCCACATTCCATGGCAATAACAGACCTGACCAAAAGCAGTCAGGAGACGCGCAATGGAACATGTGATCGAAAACACCAAGGGACTTCGCGTTCTCTTTGATGTGAACAACGACCGTTTGTTGTCGATCCTGATCATCTTGCTGGCGATGGCGGCGGTAGCGCTGGTTGGCGTTGAATATGCGTCGTCGTTTATGGTGCAGCAGCAAATCGAAGGCGACGCGGTTTCGGGCTTGTCGATTCTCTGATCGTTAACGGTTTTTCACCAATTCTGGTCAAAACGTCATCATTGTTTCATTGCCCCGCAATAAAGTGACGCAATTTCTGTGGTTTTTCGGTAGTTTGTCGTTTTGACAGGGGGTCAAAAACCCACTATTGAAAGCAAAACGTGACTCCGCGCATCAGAATGCGGATCATGGATATCGAGCGTAAATACGGGTGGGATGAAGATGACTGGTGCTTTCTTAAGGGCTGTGCGCCTTGTTGCGATAGCTTTCTTACTATTTGGTGTAGGCACCTTGTCCCTTACGGGCACCGCAAGCGCTCAGGAAAGAGTATCTTTCAGCAAGATCGACGTAGTGGGCAATCAGCGGATCGAACCCGCAACGATCCGGAATTTCGCGGGCATTCAGCCGGGTCAGGCCGTCACCCGTGGTCAGATCAACAAAGCCTACCAACAATTGATCGCAACAGGCCTTTTCGAAGAGGTGACGATCACGCCGCGCGGTGGCCGTCTTGTGATCGAGGTTCAGGAATATCCAACGATCAATCGCATCAACTTTGAACGTAACAAAAAGCTCAAAGACGAAAAACTGGCCGAGGTCATCAATTCGCGCCCCCGTCACACCTATAGCCCCACGGTTGCGGAGGCCGATGCCGCGCTGATCGTCGAGGCTTATCGTCAGGCCGGTCGGCTCTCTGCCGAGGTGCGCCCACAGATCATCCGCCGCTCGGACAACCGCGTCGATCTGGTGTTTGAAATCTTCGAAGGCGACGTGATCGAGGTCGAACGCCTCGGCTTTGTCGGCAACCGGGTCTTTTCGGACCGCAGGCTGCGCCGGGTTCTCAACACCAAGCAGGCCGGGCTGCTGCGGCGTTTTGTGAAATCCGACACCTTCGTGGCGGACCGGATCGAATTCGACAAGCAGGTTCTGACGGATTTCTATCTTTCGCGCGGTTTTGTGGATTTCCAGATCCTGTCGGTGGCAACGCAGGTTGCCCGAAATCAGAACGGCTTTTTTGTCACCTTCACGGTTCAGGAAGGGCAACAATACCGCTTTGGCGATGTAACAGTAACCAGCGATCTTGAGGATATTGATCCGGCCGAATACCAGAAGGTCGTGCGGGTCAAGGCAGGGCAGGTTTATTCGCCCAATGCGCTTGAAACCGCGATTGACCGGATTGAAACCCAAGCCTCCAACAATGGTCTGAACTTCATTCGTGCCACACCGCGCGTCACCCGCGATGACCGCTCGCGCACCCTTGCGTTTGAAATCGTCGTGGAACGCGGCCCCCGGGTATTTGTCGAGCGGATTGATATCGAGGGTAACGAAACCACGCTTGACCGGGTGATCCGCCGCCAGTTTGACACCGTCGAGGGCGATCCGTTCAATCCGCGCGCCATTCGCCGGGCTTCTGATCGCATCAAGGCGCTTGGCTTCTTTTCGCGCAGCGACGTGCAGACCCGCGAGGGTTCCGCCGGTGATCGCATCATCGTTGATGTGGACGTCGAAGAACAACAAACCGGCGAGGTTTCCTTTGGTCTGACCTACGGGGCATCCGCGGGGATCGGTGGCCAGATCAGCGTTTCGGAATCCAACTTTCTGGGCCGAGGCCAGCGTTTCAAGATCGAACTTGGTGGTGGGATCGACAAGCTGAACACGTCGATTGCCTTTGGCGAGCCGCAATTCCTTGATCGCAACATCGATTTTGATTTCCGGATCTACCGTAACACTACGACGCAGCAGAATGCGTTTTACGACACTGCTTTGGCGGGGATCGTGCCGCAAATCACTTTCCCAACAGGGGCAAACAGCAAACTCGCGCTGCGCTATCGCCGTTCGGGTGACACGGTGAACAACATCACCGGCACCCCATCGCCACTGATTGTAGCTGGCACGACCAATGTTTCCGCGCTTGGCTTTACCTACACGTACAACAACCGCGGAACCCGTTTCGATCCTAATGCCGGCGTCGTGCTGCGGGTCAGTCAGGAATTTGCAGGTTTTGGTGGCTCGGCGCGATTCTCCAAGACGGCGGCACTGGCGGGTATTCGCACCTCGATCTTTAACGACGCGGTAATTCTGAACGCGGAAATTGAAGGGGGCCTTTTGAACATGTTCTCCGGCACCAGCCGGATTACCGAGCGCTTTTTCATGGGCGACGAAATCATGCGCGGCTTTGCCCTGAACGGCATAGGCCCGCGTGATCTGAACGTGGCCAACATGGATGCCCTTGGCGGCAACATCTTCGCTGTGGCCCGATTGGAGGCGAACTTTCCACTTGGCCTGCCAGAGGAATACCGGATCTCCGGTGGTGTCTTTATGGACGTCGGGTCGGTCTGGAGCCTGAACAACACCGATGGTGGCACTAGCGGCGTGGACGGTTTGCAACTGGTTGACGACAGCATGATCCTGCGGTCCGTCATCGGCGTGTCGATTTTCTGGGAAACGGCCGTTGGGCCGCTGCGCTTTAACCTCTCGCGCGTCCTGAGTGGCCCGACTTATGACCAACCGGAATCCTTCAGTCTTTCCATCGGTTCACGGTTTTAAATGCGAGCTTGGCGGCTAGGGTTAGCGCTTGCCGTCAGCGTTCTGCTGCCGCTTGCCCCCTTGCCGGGAACGCCCGTCGCAGCGCAAAACGCGGTCACCCGGATCTACACACTGGATCAGGAACAACTCTTTTCGGAAAGCGATTTTGGCAAACGGGTGTTGGCGGAGATTAATCGCCGCAGCACCGCGCTTGCCGAGGAAAACCGCAACATCGAAGAGACTCTAGGTGCCGAAGAGCAGGATCTGACCAACCGCCGCCCGACGCTTGACGTTGCCGAATTTCGCTTGCTGGCCGATGAATTTGACCTTCGGGTCGAGGAAATTCGCAAAACCCAGGCCCAAAAGACCGTTGATCTGAACAATTGGCTGGATCAGGAGCGCCAGCGTTTCGGAGAAGCGGTGTTTCCGGTAATGTTGCAACTCGCGCAGGATCTTGGGGCATCGGTCATTCTGGATCGCCGCACGGTGATCATGGCGTCGGATCAAATCGACATCACGCCGCTGGCGATTTCCGAAGTTAACAACGCGATCGGGGATGGCGACAATTCCGATCCGCAATAGGGACATAGCTTGTCAGGCGGGGGTGGCCTTGCTAGGGAAGTTGAATGAAATTTGCCTAAGGGGCCAGCCATGAGCGAGAGCAGCACTTCCGATCCCGTTTCCGTCAATCTGGAGATGATCCAGCGGATGATTCCGCATCGCTATCCGTTCCTTTTCATCGACAAGGTGCGCGATATTCATGTCGGGAAAAGTGCTGTCGGCATCAAGAATGTCACGATCAATGAACCGCATTTTCAGGGCCATTTCCCAAAGAAACCGGTCATGCCCGGCGTGATGATTGTCGAGGCAATGGCGCAGACCGCTGCGGTTCTGATCAGCCAGACCCTTAATCTGATCGACAAGGATCCGTTGGTTTATTTCATGACGATGGACAAGTTCCGTTTTCGGCAAATGGTGGTGCCCGGTGACGTGCTGGAATTGCATGTCAAAGTAGTGCGCGGACGTGGCAAGATCTGGAAGCTGTGGGGCGAAGGCATCGTCGATGGTTCAATCGCAACAGAGGGCGAATTCTCTGCGATGATCGACCTGCCCAAAGGCGTGATCTGAGGGTCCGCTGGTGATTGATCCAAACACCACGATCCATCCAAGCGCAATAATCGCCGAAGGGGCTCGCCTTGGTGCGGGATGCAATATCGGCCCCTATTGTGTGGTCGGCCCCGAGGTTGTTCTGGGGCAGAATGTCCGACTCGACAGTCATGTTGCGATCAACGGCGTAACCTCGATTGGCGATGATTGCCGCATCTGGCCCTTTGCCAGCCTTGGCTCGGAACCACAGGACCTGAAATTTGGCGGTGAACGCAGTCGCGTGGAAATCGGTGCGCGTAACATGATCCGCGAATATGCCACCGTGAACCCCGGTACCGATGGCGGCGGCGGGGTGACCCGCATTGGCGATGACAATCTGCTGATGATGCATTGCCACATCGCCCATGATTGCATCCTTGGTAACGGCATTGTGCTGGCAAATGCGGTGCAGGTGGCCGGGCATGTTCTGATCGGAGATAATGCGATCCTTGGCGGCTCGTCAGGCATCCACCAGTTTGTGCGAATCGGCAAAGGCGCGATGATCGGGGCCGGTACGATCGTGGTCTCCGATGTTATCCCCTATGGCTCGGTGGTTTCGCCGCGTGGGGTTCTGGGGGGGTTGAACCTTGTCGGACTCAAGCGACGTGGCGCTGAAAAGGCGCAGATGAACGGCTTGCGCGCGGCTTATAAGTCGTTGTTCGCAAACGAGCAGCCGCTTTTGCAGCAGGCCCAAAGCATGGCCGAAGACGGGTCGGACAACGCACTGGTGCAAGACGTGCTGGAGTTTGTTTTGTCGCGTTCGGACCGGTCTTTCTGCACGCCGGAATAGGCCGATGGAACGGATCGCCATCATCTCCGGGGCGGGTGGATTACCACCGTTGCTGGCCGCACATCTAAAGGCCGAAGAACGACCCTATTCCGTCGTGCGTTTCGGCGGCATGGCGCTGGAATGGATTTCGGATCATCCGCTGATCGAGGCTGAGTTCACCGGTTTTGGGGCGTTATTCGAGGCGCTAAGCTCCTCTGGCGTCACCCGCGTCTGTTTTGCGGGTGGCATGAAGCGACCGACCATTGATCCCACGCTGATTGACGCCAAAACCGCTGAAATCGCACCTCGACTGATCGCCTCCATGAACAAAGGCGACGATGCGACTTTGCGCGAAGTGGCAAAAATCTTCGAGGAAGAAGGCTTGATCGTGGAGGCCGCCCACGAGGTCATGCCCGCATTGCTCGCCAGGGACGGGGCGCAGGGTGCTTTTTCGCCGTCACCCGATGATCTTGGTGATATTGATCGCGCCCGGCAGATCGTCAACGCCCTTGGTGCGGTTGATGTCGGGCAGGGCGCGGTTGTGGCGCAGGGGATTTGCCTGGGGCTGGAAAGCATTCAGGGCACCGATGCGATGCTGTCCTTTGTGGCTGAAACTGGCGGTGCGTTTCGGCGCGACCCCAAAGGGGCCAAGGGTGTGCTTTGGAAAGCGGCCAAACCCGGTCAGGACCTGCGCATGGACATGCCCGCGCTTGGCCCGGACAGTATCGCCGCCGCCAAGGCCGCGGGGCTGGCTGGCATTGCCTATGCGGCCGGCAAGGTGATGATCCTTGATCGCAGCGCAACCATCGCTGCCGCCGACGAGGCACAGATGTTCCTGTTTGGTCAGGTCTAGGCGATGGCAGGCCCGCATCTGTTTCTGATCGCAGGCGAGGCTTCAGGCGACAAACTGGGGGCGGCGCTGATGAAGGGGTTAAAGAGCCTTGCGCCTGATGTCCGTTTTTCGGGGATCGGCGGGCCACTGATGGCCCAACAGGGTCTGAACTCCCTGTTTCCAATGTCCGATCTGTCCGTGATGGGCATTGCGGAAATACTGCCGAAATTGCCCAAGCTTCTGGGACGGGTCAAAATGGCGGTGGATGCGATTTCACGCGAAAAGCCTGATGCGCTGATCACAATCGATTCGCCGGATTTCTGTTTGCGCGTTGCCAAAAAGGCCCGCGCGGCAAATTCCGATTTGCGCACTATCCACTATGTCGCCCCGACTGTCTGGGCCTGGCGGCCCGAGCGTGCGGCGAAAATGGCGCGTCATATTGATCATGTCCTCGCACTTTTCCCGTTCGAGGCCCCCTATATGGAGGCCGAAGGCATGACCTGCGATTTTGTCGGTCATCCCGTTGTCGCAGAACCAGTGCCCCGCAAGGCAGAAATTACCGCCTTTCGCGACCGTCATGGCATCGGCAAGGATCAGCAATTGCTGCTTGTTTTACCGGGATCGCGTCAGGGCGAAGTGGCGCGTATGACCCCGGTTTTCGCAGCCGTCGTCAAAGACCTTTGCCAACAACACCCCGCGCTTGCGATCCTTGTTCCCGCAACGGCCAATGTCGCAGATACCCTGACTGCACAGATGGCGGATTGGCCACAAAACGCCCGGCTTCTTGACCCGCGCAGCCTGTCTGCGGAACAGGCCGAGGCTGAAAAACGACTGGCCTTCGCGGCCGCCAATCTGGCGCTGGCGGCATCTGGAACGGTTTCGCTGGAGTTGGCGGCGGCTGGTATTCCGATGGTGGTTGCCTATAAATTCAACTGGCTGACCACAAGAATCGTGAAGAAAAAGGTCAACCTGAAATCTGCTACACTGGTCAACATTCTGACCGATAGTTTTGCGATACCGGAGTTTCTGTTCGAGGCCTGCACGCCCGAAGAAATCACCCCTTTCGTTTCGACCCTTCTAAGTGATCCAAAGGCCCTTGCAGCCCAGAAATCCGCAGAAGATCAGGCGCTTACGATGCTGGGACGTGGTGGCGAAGACCCCGGCCTGCGCGCGGCACGTTCTGTCCTCAACGCGCTTTAACACCAACGGGTTTTCAGGCAATCTGGTTAGGTAAAATCAGCAACTTCAGCGCCAGAGGCTGCGGCCAGACGTCCGGGTGCGATCTCGAAGACATGGCGCGGCGTACCCGCGGCGGCCCAGACGTGGTCATGGGATAAAAGGCTGCGATCAAGAAAAATCCGCGGCGGCGTCAAATGCCCAAAGGGCGACACGCCGCCAATGGCAAAGCCGGTCTTGGCGCGGATAAAGGCGGCATCCGCCTTGCCCAAAAGCTCCCCCGCCAACGCCGCGCTTTGGGCGGGATCAACCTGATTGCTCCCCGCTGTCAGGAACAGATAAACGCTGTCACTGGTCTCGCCGCGAAAAACGATGGATTTCACGATCTGATCGACCCCGCAACCCGCCGCATTGGCGGCATCGGCCGCGCTCCGCGTGGTGTAGTGCATTTCCTGGATTTCCAGGGGGATTCCAAGCCGTTCCAAATCGGCCTTCACGCGTTTCAGGCTTTTGCTCATGGAGCGATCTTAACGCTGGACCCAAGCGGTGCAAGACCAGTTGACCTTCGCCGGAGCCAGCGCCAGAGTTTGGAAATGACGCGCCTTGCCAATGCCACCAAATGCCCGATTCCCTTCCATCCCGAAGCCGCCGAAGAACTACGCGAGCTTTATGCCGATATGCCAAAGCCGTTGCTGGATCTGATTACTGGCACGGCGGCGTGTAGTCCGTTCCTGCGCCAATTGATGCGCCGCGAGGTGGACTGGCTGCAAGCCGCCGCCCTATTGCCGCTGGACGAGGTTGTGGCGGGCATTCACGCTTCGGTTCAAACCACGTCTATTGATCAAACCGGTAAAAGCCTGCGCCGCGCCAAGTCCTGGTTGAGCCTGATCACTGCCCTTGCTGATCTCGGTGGCCTTTGGACGCTGGAAGACGTCACAGCGACCTTGACCAGATTTGCCGATTTTGCCGTTGAGACGGCGCTGTCGGTCTATTTGCGTCAAGCCTTTGAAGCCGGTCAACTGCCCGGGATGAGCGAAAGCGATCTGGCGAGCGCCTGCGGTATGTCGGTGATTGCCATGGGGAAAATGGGCGCGTTCGAGCTGAATTATTCCTCCGACATCGACTTGATCGTGCTGTTCGATGACACAAGGCTCAGCGACGAAAACTTCGAGACGATCCGCGAGCGTTTTATCCGCATAACCCGGCGGATGGCGCGAATGCTGGGCGATGTAACCGCCGAAGGCTATGTGTTTCGCACCGACCTGCGGCTCAGACCTGATCCGTCCGTCACCTCGGTTTGCCTCTCGATGGGGGCGGCTGAGCGTTATTATGAAAGTCTGGGGCGGACCTGGGAACGGGCGGCCTTCATCAAGGCACGTGCGGCGGCTGGCGACATAGCTGCGGGCGAGGCTTTTCTGGCCACCCTGAAACCCTTTGTCTGGCGCAAGCATCTGGATTTTGCCGCGATCGAGGACGCCCATGACATGCGATTACGCATCCGCTCGCACAAGGGGCTGGGCGGGCCGATCACCTTGCCCGGCCACAACATGAAACTGGGACGCGGCGGCATTCGCGAAATCGAGTTTTTTACGCAGACAAGGCAAATTATCGCCGGGGGTCGCGATCCTGATCTGCGCTTGCGTGAAACCGTGACGGGGCTTTTTGCACTGGCTGAAAAGGGCTGGATTTCAAAGGAAATCGCCGCCGAACTGGCCGATGCTTACAAAGCGCATCGCACAACAGAACATCGCATCCAGATGATCGCGGACGCCCAGACCCACGATCTGCCGGGCGATGCCGAGGGTTTTTTGCGGCTTGCCAATTTAATGGGCTTTGAAACCACCGCGGAATTCGAAGAGGACCAGAAATCCCGGCTGGAACGGGTTCACCACCTGATTGAAAGTTTTTTCACACCCGAACAAAGCACCGCCACCGCCTCCAAACATGACACAACCGCCCTGATGGATGCCTGGGCCAAGTTTCCGGCTCTCAGAAACGCCCGCGCCAACGAGATTTTCCGCCGCATTCTGCCGGAAATCCTGACAAGGGTCGATCTGACCGCCCATCCCGACGAGACTTTGAACCAGTTTCAGGGGTTTCTGTCAGGTTTGCCTGCCGGGGTGCAGCTTTTTTCGCTGTTTGAGGCCAACCCGCAGCTGATCACCCTTTTGGTGGATATCTGCGGTGCCTCACTAACCCTTGCTCGCTATCTGTCGCGCAATGCCAATGTCTTTGATGCGGTCCTGGGCGGCACTTTTTTTGAAACGCTGCCGGGCGTCCCCGCACTTGCCGCGGCATTGGATTACCGGCTTTCGGCCATAGTGGATTACGAGGCGCAGTTGAACGATGCGCGGCGCTGGATGAAGGAACAGCATTTTCGTATCGGTGTTCAGCAATTGAAGGAAACCATCACCTCAGCAGAGGCTGCGAGGCATTATTCCGATCTGGCCGAGGCTGTCGTGCAGGCGGTTCTGCCCCCCGTGATCAAGGCGTTTTCCCAGCGTCACGGCCCCTTGCCCGGTCGTGGGCTGGTGGTGCTTGGCATGGGCTCGCTTGGGTCGGCGTGTCTTTCAGCGACCTCTGATCTGGACCTGATCGTGATCTATGACGCGGCAGGGGTCGAAGCTTCGGACGGGAAACGTGCGCTGCCGGTTCAGACCTATTTTGCCCGGCTCACGCAGGCGTTGGTGACAGGGCTTTCCTCGCCCATGGCGGAGGGACGGCTTTACGAGGTTGATATGCGGCTCAGACCATCGGGGCGCAAAGGGCCGGTGGCAACCTCGATCCAGTCGTTTCGAAACTACCAACTGGAGGATGCCTGGACCTGGGAGCATCTTGCCCTGACCCGTGCACGGGTAGTGGCAGGCGATCCCGGTCTCGCCCGCGAGGTCGAAGCATTTCGCAAAGATCTGCTGGCCCGCCCGCGGGATTTTGCAACCATCCTTGGCGATGTGAAAGACATGCGCGACCGCCTTTTGGCGGCAGAAGACCACGCACGGGCGCAAAACCCATGGGAGACCAAGGTCGGGGCGGGTCGTATGCTGGACCTTGATCTTTGTGCGCAGGCCGCTGCATTGTTGGCCGCTTGCCCGGCAAGGGATACGCCGACGCAACTGACCACGGCAGGGGCGAAACTGGGACTGAATGATGAGGAAATCGACGCCCTTAGCGGCGCCTGGCAACGACTTTTCGCGGTGCAACAGGTCGGGCGGTTGCTGGTGGAAAACGCGCTGGAACCCGACAAGATCGGTAAGGACGGGCTGGCGCTGTTGCTACATCAGACCATGGTCACAACGCTGGCAGGGCTGGAAGAAACTCTGGCGAACGAACGCAAGCGCAGCGTGGAGATAGTTGCAGGGATTATCGGCGCGTCTGGGTGATTTCATTGGACAAACCCAGGCGAATTGCAAATAGTCCCGCCCGGCAGGCAGAAGGTGAGTGAGCATGGACAAAGGCAATCTCGACATTGATCCGCGCGGATTGATTTTTGAAAGTTACCGCATGGAAGGCATTGCGCCAGAGGAATGCCGGTCGATCTTTCTCGACTGGGCGCTTGGCCTGCCGCTTGGCACGGACATGGCCGCCGCGCTGAATGTTCTGGCCGCTGAATATGCCGAGGCAACACCCGCGCACCCGATGAGCGCGGTCATCCGCGAAGGCCAGGACCGCGCGGCAGAAAAACCACGGCGCAAACGCGGACGGGCAGGGCGCGTCTGACGCCTTTCGCTTGACCGCCTTCGGAACAAGAGGCAATCAGGGCGCATGGTGCCTCTGGACAAACTGCAACAAATTCTTTCCCGTTCCGACTTTCTGGAGGCCAAAATGGCCGAGGGTGGTGCGGGCGCTGATTTTGCCGACATCAGCCGGGAATATGCCGAACTGCGCGACGTAGTTGCCCAGATCGAGGCCTATAAGACACTTTTGGCAGATATTGACGCGGCAAACGACATGCTGGGCGATCCCGAAATGCGCAGCCTTGCCGAAGAAGAGCTATCGACATTGAACGCGGCAAGGCCAGCGCTGGAACAAGCGCTGAAAATCGCGCTTTTGCCCCGCGACATCGCTGATGGCCGCTCTGCCATTCTGGAAATTCGTGCCGGAACCGGCGGCGACGAGGCGGCCCTATTTGCCGCCGATCTGTTTCGAATGTATCAGCGGCTTGCGGAAAACTCCGGCTGGCGCGTCGAGGTGATTTCCGAAAGCCCGACAGAACTTGGCGGCCTGAAGGAAGTGATTGCCAAGATCGACGGGCAGGGAGTTTTTGCGCGGTTGAAATTCGAAAGCGGCGTTCACCGGGTTCAGCGCGTTCCCGCCACTGAGAGCGGTGGTCGCGTGCATACCTCTGCGGCAACCGTGGCCGTGCTGCCCGAAGCTGCCGAGGTCGATATCGCGATCCCGCCTGAAGATATCCGCATCGACACGATGCGTGCATCGGGCGCGGGCGGGCAGCACGTCAACACAACCGACAGCGCGGTGCGCATTACCCATATTCCGACTGGGATCATGGTGGTTTCGGCGGAAAAGTCACAACATCGCAACCGCGAGATTGCGATGCAGGTGCTGCGAACGCGGCTCTTTGACCAGAAACGTCAGGAAGCAGATGCCGCACGGGCTGCCGAGCGCAAAGGCCAGGTTGGCTCGGGCGATCGGTCCGAGCGGATCAGAACCTATAACTTCCCGCAAGGCCGCCTGACGGATCACCGCATCAACCTCACGCTTTACAAGCTGGATCAGGCCTTGCAGGGCGACATCGACGAAGTGCTGGACGCCTTGATTGCCGATGATCAGGCAACCCGACTGGCCGAACTCGACCCATGAGCACCACATGGGCCGGCGCGTTGAAAGCCGCGACTGAACGTCTTGACGCCGCTGGCATCGAAGGTGGTGAACGGGATGCACGACGGCTGCTTGCGCATGTTCTGGCGTTGCCTGCCAGCCATCTGACCTTTCATCTGCGCGAGGCAACGACGCCAGCACTTTTGGAGGCCTTCAACAACGCAGTAGAACGCCGCGCAGAACATCGCCCGATCAGCCACATCACCGGGCGGCGGCTGTTCTTTGATCTGGAGTTTCAGATCTCCGATCAGGTGCTGGACCCAAGGCCCGAGACCGAAATTCTTGTGGCTGCGGCGCTGGATGCCTCCCTTGAACGGGTGCTTGATCTGGGAACCGGCTCGGGGAATATCCTTTTATCCTTGCTTGCAGCCGCGCCGGGAGCAACGGGGATCGGGGTCGATCAATCCGCCTCCGCCCTGAAGGTCGCCCGCGCGAATGCCACCGCATTTGGTCTGAACAAACGGGTGGAATTATTTCAATCCGACTGGTTTTCTGCCGTGAGCGGTCGGTTTGATCTGATTGTTTCCAACCCGCCCTATATCTCCGCTAGGGAATACAGCGATCTTGCCGAGGACGTACGGCTTTATGAACCCAAAGAGGCTCTGACCCCCGGTGGCGACGGTCTTGACGCTTATCGCCGTATTGCCAAGGACGTGTCGGCATATCTGACGCCACAAGGGCGTTTGATGCTGGAAATCGGCCCGACACAGGCGGCAGCGGTTAGCGGGATATTTACCGAACAGGGTTTGATCTATCTCGACTGCCTTGCAGACCTTGATGGCCGTGATCGCGTGATGATCTTCAAGAATGGCACGATCTAGCGGGTAAATATGCCTCTTTGGTGCAAAAGAAACCGAATATTCAGGTTTTGGGCTTGTCTTGGTCCAAGCGCTCTGTATAGGGTCGTGCAGCGAGTGACGATCGAATTTGGTTAATCTCCTCGTGTTTCGTCTTGAAATGGTAACCGGGACCCTTCGGCAAACGCCGCATCGACAGGTTAAACCCCCAGAAGACCCGCCCTACAAACGGGCAGAAAATCAGGCATATGAGATCTTCGAATAAATCGCGTTCGCGCAACAAAAATCAAAATCGCAGACCGTCGGGCAATATTGTAAACCGGGTTTTTGACAGCTCTGGCCCCGAAGGCAAAGTGCGCGGTACACCGCAACAGATTATTGAAAAATACCAGATGCTGACCCGCGACGCGCAATTGTCCGGCGACCGGGTTGCAGCGGAAAACTTTCAGCAACACGCGGAACATTACACCCGCCTTCTTGGCGAGGCGCAGCGCGAAATGAACGCACGCCGCGAACAACAAGACGCCGAGGCCGCCGCGCGGCGCGAACGTCAGCAGGAAAACAACCCACCGGAATCAAGTGATCCCGCCAGCGGCGACCAGCCCGATGTGAGCAGCCATGCGCTTGAAGTGCAAGATGGACGCAGCGATGCCGGTCTGGTGCAAACGCCCGAGGCCGAAGCGCCAAAGCCGCAGCGCCGCCCACGCAAGAAACCGCAGCAAGCGCTTGATAATCCTTCCGAAAATGCCGCAGATCAGCCCGTGGCAGAGACCAATTCCGAAAAAGCCGCAGAATAACGGGCGCTTAGAGTGCCTTACCGCGTCAGAGCGCGGGTCAGGGCGCAAAAGGCCTCTATCGACACGTTTTCCGCCCGCTCCGTTGGGGCAATCCCGACGCTTTGCAACACATCCTCGATTTCCGGCGACAGCGATTTCAGGCTGGCGCGCAGCATCTTGCGGCGTTGCTGAAAGGCAAGTGCCACGATCCGCGTCAGGCGCTTTTCGTCCGCCTCAAACAACATCTGATCACGCCGCTTGATATGTACCACCGCCGAGGACACCTTGGGCGGTGGCGTAAAGGCCCCGGGCCGCAGGTCCATCACGATTTTCGCCTCCGCGCGCCACTGCGTCAGGATCGACAAGCGGCCATAAGTTTTGGAGCCGGGGGCCGCGACAATACGTTCGGCAACCTCGCGTTGGAACATCAACGTCAGGCTGTCCCAAAACGGCGGCCATTTTTCCGGGGTCAGCCAGCGGACCAGCAATTCGGTGCCGACATTATAGGGCAGATTGGCCACAACGCGGATTGGCGGCGTCAAACGCGACGCGGCATCAATCGCCAGCGCATCCTCGTTTATCACCTCCAGACGACCGGGGTAGTGTGCTGCGATATCCGCAAGTGCTGGCAGGCAGCGGGCGTCTTTTTCGACCGCCAGAACTTTGCGCGCACCCTCATGCAGCAGGGCCCGGGTCAAGCCACCGGGGCCGGGGCCGATTTCCAGAACGTCAGAGGTCGTCAGATCACCGGCCTGACGCGCAATCTTGGCGGTAAGGTTCAGATCCAGCAGAAAATTTTGCCCCAGCGACTTTTTCGCAGAAAGCCCGTGGGATTTGATCACCTCGCGCAGCGGCGGAAGATCGTCAATCGCACTCATTTCGTCGCCTCGATCATCTCGGCGGCCGTTTCAAGGGCGGCGATCAGGCTGTCAGGGCGGGCAAGTCCCTTGCCGGCAATATCAAAAGCAGTGCCATGATCCGGCGAGGTACGAATGAAAGGCAGGCCAAGCGTGATGTTGGTTCCGCCATGAAAATCGAGCGTTTTCAAAGGTATAAGGGCCTGATCATGGTAGGCGCAAATTGCGGCGTCATAGCTTTGCCGTGCTTCGGCGTGGAACATTGTATCCGCAGAATGCGGCCCGGTCAGGTGAAGACCTTCGGCATTCAGGTGTTTCAGAAGCGGTGCCATCATGTCAATCTCGGTCCGGCCCATCTTGCCACCTTCGCCCGCATGAGGGTTCAGCCCGGCGATGGCAAGGCGAGGTTTTGCAATGCCAAACTGGTCCTGCAACGCCCTTGCGGTTATGCGGATCGTGGTTTCCAGAAGGTCAGAGGTAAACGCGATCGCAACCTCGGCCAGCGGTATATGGATCGTGACCGGAACCACGCGCAGACCTGGCGCGCTCAACATCATGATGGCGTGGGGAACATCCCCCAGCATGGCCAGAAATTCGGTATGACCGGGGAACGCAAATCCAGCACCTTCCTGCAAAACCTGCTTGTTGATCGGGCCGGTGCAAATCGCACCGACCCTTCCTGTGCGGGCCATTTCAACGGCGCGGCTGATTACATCAATCACCGATTGCGCGTTCCGGAGATCAGCTTTGCCGGGTGTTGCGGGATGCGGAAAATCATGCTGCAACACAGGTAAAGCGGTCCTTGCCAGCGTCAACGCCTCGGCCGGATCAACGATCTCGGCAAGCGGAATATCAGGGTCGAGCGCCTTCAGATGTCGCGGATCACCGAGGTAAAAGAAAGGAATTCGCCCTTTCAAAGCCTGCCAGGCCTTGATCGCAAGTTCCGGGCCGACCCCTGCGGGTTCGCCGCACGTCAGGGCAATAGGCGCACTCATTTCTCGCGGATAATGGCGTCGCCCTTAAGCTCCTGTAGATACCCTTCGCCAAAGGCTTCCATGCGCTGATTGAACAGCGCAAGGCGCACATCTTCGCGATTGCCTTCGGAGATCGAGTTGGTGCGTCCGCACAGCATCACAAGCATCAGAAACTCGTTGTTGTCACCGGCAGTCAGCGTCGATGAAATCTCGTTATCATCGAGATGCACCAACTCTGCCGCGATGGCTTTTGGGACTTGGCGAACGGCGGTAACTTGCTGGGAATAATATTCCTCGGGGTATTTCGTTGATACGGCTAGAAAATCATTGCAGGTATCGACTTGCAGGCGAATTTTTGCCGCTGTTTCAAGGGTTTCCGCGCTGCGCCCGCCGGGCAACAGCAGCGTTGAATAATCATAGGCGATGGTTTTGGTCGCTGCTGCGCGATTGTCCCGCACGCCGCGCAACTGGAAAATCGCTACCGCTCCGGGCAGGGGCAGCGGGGGGGTGACACCACCCACGCCCATGGTCAGCAGCATCTTGGCGATATCCGGTGGCAGAGCCTGAACCGGTGTCCAGTCCATCTTGCCGCCATTCGCGCGTGTTGGCGAGGCGGAGAAGGTCAGCGCCGCATCCTCAAAATCAGCAAAGCTTTTGATGCCGTTGCGGACCTCACTTGCCAGTTCAAGCGTTTCGGTGCGGGTTTCAGCGGTATAGGGCAAGACGATCTCGGCCAGCAGGACGGACGCGCCAAGGTTGATATTCCCCTGGCTCATCGCGGTGTCCAGCTCGGCTTCGGTGATGAACGCCTTGGATTGGAACCGCGCCCCGATAACTTTGCGCCAGACCAGCGACACATTGACGAAATCGGTGAAGGTTTCAGGTTCAACCCCGGCCTGAATGAGGTAGCTGGTGAATTCTTCGGGCGTCATGTTGACCCGTTGGGTGAACTCATCGACGCCGGCTTTCAGCTCTTCCTCATTCACGCTAAGCCCAAAGGCGCGGCCTGCCTGTATCTTCAGGCGATCGTCAATCAGGTCGTTGCGGGCCTGACGGCGTACATCGCCCAGAGTGCCGAGGGCTTCGAGCAACAAGGCGCGTTGTTCAATCTCGAAATGAGTGACCCCTTCGCCGTTGATATTGACCGCCGCGGAATAGGGGCTTTGGGCCGCTGTTGGCAGACTGAACGCCATGCCGACAAGCACAAGGGAACAAATTCGGAAAAAGCGTTTCATCGAACCGCTACCTTTCATCACAGACCGCTGCATTTGCGGTTATAGGCGTCACTGTCGGCCCGCGCCCCAAAGCCCTCAAGAGTAACCATAAAGCCAAGGCTGGTCGACGGTCCTACATTAGAGGATGCCGCGAAACGACGCGAGAGGGAAAGATCGACTTTGATACAGTCATTCACATAGCTGAGCGACAATCCCGCGTCACTGGCCGCATTGTTCTCAAGATCGTAACGCCAGCTTGCGCCGGAGCGCCATTTGCTGGTTAGCGCCCAACCGGTGTCCACAATCCATTCACTGTGATCCGCGGTCGTATTGCCCGCCGCATTTTGCTGGAGCCACAGATAAGAGGTCGTGACATCGAATTTGTCGGCCTTGTAGCCAATACGGGTTTCGTTCTTCAAAAGTCCGTTGCCTTCGCCGAAAACCATCCGTTGTATCATCCGAAACCGGTCCGGCAGGCTGATCTGACCGGCCAGGACAAAAGCCGAATTATTAGCGGACAGACCGGAAAACGCACCAAATTGCGCAGGTGTGTTGATCCGCAGCACCCGTCCGGCCACTGCATTCAGATTCCAGCCCGAATTTGTCTGGCGATCCAGCGTAAGACCGATATTGGCCCGCAGCCCCCGTTCAATAACGTCGATCCCGGTGAAACGGTTGAGCGCAAAGAGGTTTTCGGCCCCAAACTCCACCAGTTGACTGTCCTCATTGGGACCGGTGGTGCCAGAGTTGGGCGACCAGACCAATTGCACGCGCGGCTCCAGAATGTCGGTTGCGCGGGCAGTTTGGCGCGCCAAAGGCAAGCGCCAGTCGGCCGCCAGAATGGGCGTGGCGGTGGAAACCGGTGTTGGAAAGCCGCTGTCCTGATTGATCCGGTAGTTGGCGGCGTGAAGCTCGCCCCGGGTGGAGAAGATCGCACCGCCACCGGAAATCCAGCGTTTTTCCCAATCAAGCGCGACCGACAAACGACGGCCATCGCGCCCGACAATATCCGCGGTAGACCGACGTTGGTAGCCATAGGCCCCAAGCTCGACCCCGAGTTCACCACCGGAAGCGCCAAGCGCGATGCGGCGGCGATATTCTACAGTGCCCAGCAGATGCGGGATCGTGACCGTGGAAACGGTTGGGGACAGGTTACGGAATGTATAAAGCCCGATGCCCAGACGCGCCCGCCGGTCGGTGCGTTCTAGCGACAACTTGTTTTCCAGCCGGGTTTTGGCGGAAATGCCCAGATCGTTAAGATAGCTCAGATCGCTGGCATGTTCGATCGACAAGCCCAGTTTCGTGTTGCGCCCCAAAGTCCAGCTACCGGTTACAAAAATGTGACCCCGGTTTTTCTGGCTGGCCACCGTGTCGCGGGTCAGGCTGCTTTCGATATCAAGCCGCCCGTTTTGAAACCGCTTGCGAAAATCTATGCCCAACATGAATGTGCCGGTCGTCATGATCGTTGGCGTAAGGGTGGTATCCGCGTAATCGCCCAGCAGGCGGAAATAGGGGATGGTCACACCCGCGCCGTAGCGATCCGAATTGCTGAGGCCGGGCACCAGAAATCCTGTGGCGCGGGTCACCGTGGGATCAGGCACCCGCAGGCGCGGCAGATAGGCCACCGGCACCGGGCCAATACGAACTTGCGCGTTTTCGAAGTAAAGCTGCTTGTTTTCCTCGTCCTGGATGATCCTCTTGGCGCGGATTTGCCAAAAAGGGGTGGGTTTTGCGAGGCTCACCGTACAGGTCGAGGCCGCGGCCATGAAAAGCTGATTGTATCTCGCGTCCTGGCGGTTGATTTCCACCGCCGTCAATTGCAATTGCTCGTTCAGCACCATTCGCGCGCTTTTCAGCACGCCACGGCGCATGTCAGCGGAAAGTTCGGCGTAATCGGCCAAAATCGTAACCGCGTCGCCATCCTGAATGCGGATCGGTCCGACAGCGATAATCCGGTCCTGATCGGCGTTATAGACGATCTCCGTAGCTGTCAGAATGGTGGACTGGTAGACAATCTCCACGTTGCCCTTGGCCCGCAGTGTCCGATAACCACTGGTTACAGTGATTTGGTCAGCTTTGAGCGACGCAACGCCGATCGTCGTCTGCGCCTTCAGGGGGAAGGCCAGACCCAAAAGTAGGGCTACGAAGAGCAGGACGCGCATTCAGCCATCCTCCATATGCAACAAAAGGCCAAAGGCCAGTAGAAATGCCGATATTGGCGGTCCCCACGCCGCCGCTATCACCGGAATCGCGCCATTGGAACCCAGGATGCGCGCAAAATCCTGCAAGATGAAGAAACCAAGCCCCATCAGCACCGTCAAGAGCACCATTACACCTGTGCGCCCACTTCTTTGATGGCGCATCGAAAATGCCGCACCTACCAGCACCATCGCGGCCAGCAAGGCGGGCAGCGCAAGCTCCATCTGCAAATGCACGCGGTGGCGGTTGGTGGCAAAGCCGGAGCGTTCCAATCGCTCGATAAAAGGGCGCATTTCCCAAATCGGAACGGTCGCCGGATCTCCGAAACTCTCCAGGATCTGATCACTGGTCAATTCGGATGGCAGGACCAGGGCATCAAAGGTCGTGGCGGCCTTGTCAGGGACCACCGCGCGGTGATTGACCTCCCAGAATTTGCCGGGACCGAGGTTCCAAGCGCCATCGCTCAGCCGCGCAAAGGTCGTCTCGATCCGCCGTAGCGCAATTCCATCAGCGGAAAACTCAAAGAAGGTGACTCCCGAAAGCCGGGTCGCATCAAAATTCGCCCGCTCCGCAAAAATCACAGTCTGCGCCGTGTCATCGCCCTGCCGCAACCAAAGCCCCTTGCGAGACAACGAAAACGCCGAGATGGAGCCACTGTCATAGCGACCGGTTTCTGTCTCGAACTGGCGCAACGCCATTGCCGCCATCGGATTGAACGCGGCCACGCCGACCACGCCAATGGCAAAAGCCATCGTCATCGGCGCAATCACGCTGCGCAGCGCGGATTGACCCGCCGCCCGCGTCGCCACCAGTTCAGACGAGCGTGAAAGCCCGAGAAACATCATCAGACTGGTCAGGATCACAATCATCGAAAGCAGCGAATAAACCCCCGAGGGTGCCTTAAGGGCCGCCAGTCGCAACGTATCCAAAACCCCAAGGTTCGCATCGTCAAATCGACCAAACAGCCCGGTCACATCGGTCAGTAAGGCGATCGCAAAGAACGAACCGAATACCGCCAGAAATCGCAGCAGGAACCGCTTGGCAAAGTAGAGATACAAAGTCATGCCGCAGCCCCCGTGCGGCGTCGAAACTTGAACCTTCCTCTGAGTGAATTCAACCGGACCAGCACAAGAACAATGATAATTCCAATAATATCAGGTAGATAGATCAAATACCAAAGCGAGGCGTCCTTGCGCAGCATGTCGCGCATCGGCACCGCAAGCGCAGATAGAAAGACCACGATGAAAACCGCGCCAAAGATTTGCCGCATGACCCCAAAGCGCGAAAAGCCACCAAGTAATAGCACGGCAAATCCGACCATCGGATAGACCAGCGACTGCAAGGGTTGTTCGAGGCGTTGATGTGCCTCGGAGATGAAAGCCTCCGCCCGAACGCCGGTTGCCTCCAGCATTTGCGGCGTCGGAAACAATGCCTCCAGCGTTGAATATTCACGCATCCGCTTACGCACGCCCTGTTTCGCCCCGGTCAGCGTGCCGATGTCGAATACAAACTCGTCGAACTGAATTTTCGTCAGAAGGCTCTCTTTGGCATCAAAGGTCTGGATAAGCCCGTCGAACATCACCAGTCGCGCATCGTCGTCCTGCCGGAACAACAGCGCCTTATGAGCCGTATAGGTGACATCACGATCACCATCGCGCTGGTCGTGCAGGAACAAATCGGTCAGCGCGCCATCGTCGGTAATTTCACGCACAAAGAAAGTGACGTTTTCCGATGGATGTAAAAACCGCCCGCCAACAATCAGTCGCGCGGCCATATCACGGCTAAGCTCAGCCTGCCGATCCTCCAGTCGAACCGCCGAAACCGGCACCAGATAGTGACTGAGGATCGCAGCAAAGATTGCCACCATCAGGCCGAAAATCAGAAACGGCTTCAGCATCGACATCGGCGCCACACCCGCGGCCTGAACAACGACGATTTCGCTTTCGGAATGCATTCTGTTGGCCACATAGATCGCAGCGGCAAAGGTCACAACGGGCAGGACAATCGCGATCACCTGCGGCAGGAACAGGATCATGATTTCCAGAAAAACGCCAACCGACTGGCCGTCACCGATCAGTTGGTCAAACAGGCCGATCGCCCGGCCAACCCAGTAAATTCCGATCAGGATCAATGCGAAAATCGCAAAGGGTCCCGTCAGCTGAGACAGCACATATCTGTCGAGCCTGGCCAATGATTGTCCCCGAGTCTGCCTCAACACCCGTGTTTTTTGTCAAAATAGACGAATTCTTTCAATAACAACAGCACTATCTGGCAATTCGCATCCGCCCGGATTAAGTCTGGGGCAAGACGAAAAAACAGCCCCTCAGGAAAGACCCGCATGACAAATCTTCGCAAAACCAACTTTAGTGCCAGCGCCCCCGAAGAAATCGCGACAATGACCGGTCGGATCGGTTGTTTTGTGACCCCGGACGGTGCGATGGACAGCCTGTCGCGCAAACTCAACACCCTTAGTCGCGGCGCAATCAAACGGCTGGTGGCCAGCAAGGCTTTTACCAAGCTGGACGAAGGCAAGGGTCTGAGCCTGCAAGCCCCGCATGGGTTGCAAGCCGATGCGGTGATGGTAGTGAAACTTGCCAAATCGGCCGATCAGCAGACTGCGCGTCTGGCCGGGGCAAGCCTCGCTGGGTTTCAGGGCGATCTCGACCTCACCGTTCTGGCTGGTGGGGCGCGTAAATCGGGTGATGTGCTGCTTGGCTTGTTGCTGAAAGCCTATAACTTCAATGCCCACAAAACTGGCGAGGCAGCGCAAACTCCGGATGTCAGCACAACCTTCATGGTAAACGACCCCGCCGCGCTGGAGGCCGAGGCCGCCGTTGCCGGCGCCGTTGCCGAAGGGGTTTTCTTCACCCGTGATCTGGTGAACGAGCCGTCAAACATCCTTACAACCGTCGAATTTGCCGCCCGTCTGGAGGCGATGCGTGATATTGGCCTCAAGGTCACAACACTCGACGAGCCAGAGCTAGAACGCCTTGGCATGGGTGCGCTTCTGGGCGTCGGCATGGGCTCGGAAACGCCGTCCAAAGTCGTGATCATGGAATGGAATGGCGGTGGCGATGAAAACCCCTTTGCCCTTGTTGGCAAGGGCGTGGTTTTTGACACCGGCGGCATTTCCCTTAAACCCGCGGGGGGCATGGAAGATATGACCATGGACATGGGCGGGGCCGGGGTGGTTTCCGGCGTCATGCGCACGCTGGCGCGGCGCAAGGCCAAGGCCAATGTGGTTGGCATCGTTGGTCTGGTCGAAAACATGCCCGATGGCCGTGCGCAACGCCCGGGTGATGTTGTCACGTCCATGAAAGGTGACACGATCGAGGTCATCAACACCGACGCCGAAGGCCGCTTGGTGCTGGCTGATATTCTTTGGTACGTGCAGGAAAAATACCAACCCGTCGGCATGATCAACCTTGCAACACTGACCGGTGCGATGGTAATCGCGCTTGGCCATGACAATGCCGGTGTTTTCTCCAACGACGACAAGCTGGCCAATGCCTTCTTGAAAGCCGCAGATGCCGAAAATGAAGGGGCCTGGCGTCTGCCGATGGGTAAGTCTTACGACAAGCTGATCAAGAGCCGGATTGCGGATATGAAAAACGTCGGCGGGCGACCCGCTGGGGCGATCACGGCGGCGAAATTCCTCAAACGGTTCGTTAAGGATGAAACGCCCTGGTGTCACCTTGATATTGCCGGTGTAGCCCTCCTGAAAACCGAAAGCGATCTGGCCCCCAAAGGTGCGACCGGCTGGGGCGTCATGGCGCTTGACCGGCTGATCCGGGACCGGTTCGAGGGCTGATGGCAGAGGTCTTATTCTATCACATGACCCAAAGCCCGCTGGAGGTCACTTTGCCGATGTTGCTGGCAAAGACCCGGGCGCGGGGCTGGCGGGCTTTGGTGCGCGGGCGCGATCCCGCGCAGGTCACGGCACTGGAAACCCGGCTATGGGCGCAGCAACATGATGCGACCTTCCTGCCGCTTGGGCCTGACGGTGATCAGGAAGACATCCTTTTGTGTAGCGATCAGAGCGCTGAAAACAACGCCGAGGTCGCCTTTCTGATTGACCGCACAGACATTGACGTGGCGGAAGTCCAGCGCCGACAGCGGGTCTGTCTGTTGTTTGATGGCAACGACGAAACCTCGCTTGACCATGCCAGAGCGCAGTGGAAAACCGTGACTGATCAAGGGGTTGCAGCGGTTTATTGGGCGCAGGGCCCGACCGGCTGGCAGGAAAAAATGCGCCGCGACTAGGATTTGACGCTGTTGCGATAAGTCCACGGCAGGCAACCATCCCGGCCACACCCATTTCAAGAATCATACGATTGCTCCACCCTTGGAAGTGGTGTGAAAAAAGGGGGGCTGTCGATGTTTCGGCTGTTGATGACTATTGTTCTGGCGCTTGGAATTCCAACTCAGATGCTGCGGGCGGAACCCGCGAAATCCATTCTGGTTCTGGATGCCTCTGGCTCCATGTGGGGCCAGATCGACGGCGAAGCAAAGATTTCAATCGCGCAATCGGTGATCAACGGATTATTGGATGATTTGCCGGCAGAACAGGCGCTTGGCCTGACAGTCTACGGCCATCGACGGCGCGGCGATTGCAGCGACATAGAAACTCTGGTGCGCCCGGAATCCGGAGACAGGGACGCGATAAGAAAGGCTGTCAATGCGCTGAAACCAAGGGGAAAAACACCATTGTCAGCCGCCGTTGTGAAGGCCGCTCAGGACCTGCGCCACACCGAAGATCCTGCAACGGTCATTCTGGTTTCCGACGGGCTTGAAACCTGCGCGGCCGACGCATGCGCGATTGCGGCGGAGTTGGAAAAAACCGGCGTTGATTTTACCGCCCATGTGATTGGCTTTGACCTCGCCACCGACGAGGAGCGTGCGCAATTGCAATGTATCGCTGACATCACCGGCGGTCAGTTTTTGACCGCAACAAATGCAGATGAGCTGACCCGTGCGCTGCAACGTGTCACTGCCGATCCGGTACAGGAAAAGATCCGCATCACCCGCGAAGCGCCCGAGTTGCGGCCCTTTAACGCTGCGGATTTCAAACCACGCCTGCGCGTCCGCGCACTGTTCGCCGTCAATGGTCTTGTCGTGCGCGAAGGGGTTTCCTTTACGCTGGTAGACACCAAAACCGGCGCGGTTCAATCGGGGGAGCGGGGAATTTTCCTCGACCTCAAGCCTGCGATTTACCGGGTCACGGCGACCCTTGCGGCCAATAATGCCGAAGCATCGCGCGACGTTCTGGTCAATCAAAATACGGACGCCACCTATGACCTCGTGTTGCCGCTGTTTCAGCCTGAGGCCACGCTGAATTTGCCGGATCAGGCCGCACTTGGCTCACGAATCGAGGTTAGCTGGAGTGGCCCAGACGGCACCGGCGATTATCTTGCAACCGCGCGTCCCAATGACCAGCCGGGGTCTTTTGTGACCTTTACCGGCACGCAGGAAGGTGCGCGTCTTGCGCTTGAAATGCCCGATCAGCCCGGGTTGTTCGAAGTGCGTTATTACCACGCAAAAACCGGGAAGGTGCTGGCAAGTCGCGCAATCCGTATTATCTCGCAACCCGCTGCACTAAATGCGGCGGCCAAGGCGGCGGCGGGGTCGGTTCTAAGCGTGAAATGGGCCGGTCCCGATCAGCCGGGTGACTATCTGTCGATTGCGCCTCAGGGGGCGCAGATCGGCGTCTATACTGCATATGCCTATACCGAGGATGGCAACGAAATCGGGATCCTGCTCCCCCCGGAACCCGGCCCTTACGAATTGCGCTACATGACCGACAAAGGCCGCACGATCCTTGCCGCCATGCCCATTGAGGTCACCCCGGGGAATGCGTCGCAGTAGCTTTGCAACAGGATTTAGGGGATCAGCCGCAATTCATTGCCGCTGATCTCGATCCTTGAAAACCGGTTGAGATAGGCCATTCCCAGCAACGAGCCTTCCATTTCGCCGCCGTTGACAAAAGCGCGGATATTGCGGGCCTCCTGATCGCCAAGTGACAGGCGATCAAGCCGCACGGGTGCGGTTTCAACGACTCCGTTTGCGGTATTTGCGCGTCCGAAAAATAGTAGATCGTCCATCGCAATTCCGGCCCGTTTGGCGTCGGCCCGGCTTAGCACGATTTCCGTGGCTCCTGTGTCGACGACAAAAATCACCTCGGCGTCGTTGACCTTAAGCGGGGCGTAATAATGCCCGTCCGAGGCACGGCGTAAAACAATCGCATCGCCAACCTGTTCAACCCGTTGTGTGCCGAAAGTCTGGAACCCGATTTCGTCTTTCAGGCCATAAAGTGCGATGACGCCAAGGAATAAAAACGCCCATAAAACAATCTGTTGCATGGATTTGTTAAGGCTTTGGCGGTTCTGGGAGAAGAACCAGCCTGCGATCGCGATCAAAAGCAGGATCAGATAGGCCATCCGTCCGAAAGACTCGCCGTCCATGCCTAGCCTGCCTTGGCGTCTTCAAGCGCATCACTGGCAGCAATCCAAAGCGCCTCGGCCTTGGCCATCGCCTCGTCCAATTCACGATCCTTGCGTTGTAACGCCTCAAAAACGCCGGGGGCGGCGGTGCGATAAAGCTGGGGATCCTGTAATTTCTCGTTCAATTTCTGGCGCATCTCTTCCAATTTAGTGATCCGCGCTTCGCATTTCGAGACCTCGCTTTGCAAAGGCGCGATTTCCTGCCGTTTTTTGGCAGGCTTTTTCGGCTTGGACCGCTCGGCCTTTGGCGTCTTTAACGTCACCCCACGCTCTGCGAGAAGCGCTGCCCGGTAGCTGTCGATATCGCCATCAAATTCACGAACCGCACCATCCTTGACCAGCAGCAGACGATCCGCCGTCAGGGAAACAAGATGCGGATCGTGGCTGACCAGAATGACCGCGCCGGAATAATCCAAAAGGGCCTGCACCAGCGCCTCACGGCTTTGAATGTCCAGGTGGTTGGTCGGCTCGTCCAGGATCAGGATATGCGGCGCATTCAGGGTCGCCAGCAGCAGCGAAAGCCGGGATTTCTGCCCACCCGACAGATTGCCGATCAACGTTTCCGCCTGCGCGGCCTGCAAACCGCCACCCGCAAGCCGGGCGCGCAACTTGCCGGGAATTTCGCCGGGACAGTGGCGGCGCAAAGTTTCAATTGGTGTTTCGTCCAGTTCCAACGCTTCGACCTGATGCTGCGCGAAATAGCCGATCCTGAGCTTTGAGGAGGATTGAATGCGTCCCACCATCGGTTTAAGTTCGCCCGCTAACAATTTGGAAAGTGTCGATTTTCCCTGACCGTTGTTTCCCAGCAGCGCAATCCGGTCGTCCTGATCAATGCGCAAATCAAGTTTGCTCAGCACCGGCTTTCCATCATAGCCCACGCTGACATCTTCGAGTTTGACAATCGGCGGGGCCAATTCTTCGGGCGAGGGAAAGGTAAAGCGGATCGTCGCCTCGTCCTCCATCGCGGCAATCGGCTCCATCCGGGCGATCATCTTCAACCGGGATTGCGCCTGTTTGGCCTTATCGGCCTTGTAGCGGAACCGATCGACGTAGGATTGCAGGTGTTTGCGCTGATTGTCCTGCTTTTTCGCCACTGCCTGCTGCTGCGCCTGCTTTTCACGACGCAATCGGTCAAACTGGTCGTAATTCCCGTTCCAAAGCGTCAGATCCTTCTGATCTAGATGCAGGATCGAGGTAACAGAACGGTTCAAAAGCGTGCGATCATGTGAAATCACCAGCACCGTATGAGGGTATTTAGCAAGATACGTCTCAAGCCAAAGCGTGCCTTCCAGATCCAGATAGTTTGTCGGCTCGTCGAGCAGCAAGATGTCGGGCGCAGAAAACAAAACCGCCGCCAAAGCAACCCGCATCCGCCAGCCGCCGGAAAAATCCGAACAGGGGCGCAGTTGCGCGTCCTGATCAAAACCAAGCCCGGACAGGATCGTGGCGGCGCGTGCCTCGGCCGAATGGGCCTGAATATCGGCCAGACGGGCATGAATGTCGGCAATGCGTTCGGGGTCCGTTGAGGTTTCGGCCTCCGCCAGCAGGTCAGTGCGTTCCACATCTGCGGCCAGAACGGTGTTCAGGAGGCTGACCTCGTTTGAGGGGACTTCCTGCGCCACACCACCGATCCGTGCCCCTTTTGGTGTCGAAATATCGCCACCCTCCAGCGCCAATTCGCCCCGGATCAGGCGAAAAAGCGTGGTTTTGCCGCTGCCATTGCGGCCCACAAGACCAACTTTGTGACCGGTGGGGATGACCGCGCTGGCATTTTCCAGCAAGGGGCGGCCTTCCATGGCGAAGGTGATATCAGAAATTCGTAGCATGGGCGCATATGGGCCATTGCCCGGTGCCAAGTCAATCCGGTGAAAATGGCGGCTTTCCACCGGGTAAATCGCGTGGTAGGAGGCCGCAAATTCCAATCAGAAGGGGCACCCCATGGCCATTCAACGCACATTCTCGATCATCAAACCCGACGCGACCAAACGCAACCTCACCGGTGCGATCAACGCCAAGTTCGAGGCGGCTGGCCTGCGCATCGTCGCGCAAAAACGCATCCATCTGACAAAAGCACAGGCCGGTGTCTTCTACGCCGTCCACGCCGAGCGTCCGTTTTACGGTGAGCTCTGTGAATTCATGGCGTCCGAGCCGATTGTAGCGCAAGTCCTGGAAGGCGAAGATGCGATTGCGAAAAACCGTGAAGTGATGGGCGCGACTGATCCAGCCGAAGCAGATGCCGGCACGATCCGCGCTGAATTTGCCTTGTCCAAAGGCGAAAACTCGGTGCATGGGTCTGACGCCCCAGAAACCGCAGCCGAGGAAATCGCCTATTTCTTCTCCGGCCTTGAACTCGTTGGCTAATGCTCTGATCTGAGTATTTTTGCAAAGAAGAAGAGGGGCCTTTAGCGGGCCCTTTTTTGATAGTAGTCCAGCACATAAAGCCGGATTGCGCCTGCCAGCCCCGAGGTGAGGCCGCGGTTTTCATCAATCTGGGCCGCCAGTTGATTGATCGGCGTGTCAGTTTCAGCAGCGATTTTCTTGAAGGCGATCCAGAACGCATCCTCCAGCGTGACGGAGGTGCGATGCCCTTGCAGGGTGAGCGAGCGTTTTTTGGGGCGGTTATCCATCGGCGTCGTCGCGCTTGTGGGCGTCGAGGTGGATGGCTTCCCTTGCGGCTTTTGCTGCATCACGGGCTTTTTCGACCTTCGAGCGACCAAATTTCACTGCGTTTTCATCAGCCTTTTGCCGCTTTGCGATGCGGGCCTTTGACTTGCGTACCTTGGACAGGGAATGCACGTCAGCCATTGGCGTCCTCAATTTCCTCAATCAGCGCGGGCAGGGCGGATAGGTTGCTGATTTCGCGGTATCTTTTGTGATTTTCGGGCGGTATTGCGGCCTCCAGCGACCATTCCAGGTCGTGGGGCACATAGATACCGTAGCCCCCGGCGGTGATCGCGGGGATCACGTCGGATTTGACCGAATTACCGACCATCATGGCGGTGTTTTCCGCCGCTTGTTCGCGAAAAATTCGGGTGTAAACGCTGGGCGTTTTGTCCGAGACAATTTCCACGACCCGAAACAAGTCCCCCAATCCGGAGGCCGCGAGTTTCCGTTCCTGATCAAAAAGATCGCCCTTGGTGATCAGCGCCAACCGGTAGATTTTCGCAAGCATTTCAAGGGTTTCGGTCACACCATCAAGCAAATGCAAAGGGTGGGCCAGCATTTCGCGCCCCGTCTCCAGAACCTTTCCGATCACTTCTGCAGGCACGCGATTATCCGTCACTTCAATCGCGGTTTCGATCATCGAAAGGGTGAAGCCCTTGATGCCAAAGCCATAGCGGGCCAGATTGCGTCGCTCCGCTGCGATCAGGCGTTCGGACAGTTGGTCCGCTTCGGCAAAATCGGCGAGCAGTTCGGTGAACCGCTCCTCCGTCAGGCGATAAAACGTCTCGTTTTCCCAAAGCGTGTCATCCGCGTCAAAGGCGACAAGCTTCAGGAAAGTGCTCATTTTGGGCCGATCATATCTTCGGGACGCACCACGCGATCAAAAGTTTCGCCGTCGACAAAACCAAGGGCAATCGCCTCTTCGCGCAGCGTGGTGCCGTTTTTATGGGCGGTTTTGGCGACCTTTGTGGCGTTGTCATAGCCGATGGTCGGCGCCAGCGCTGTCACCAGCATCAGGCTTTCTTTCATCAGCTTTTCAATGCGCGGCTCGTTGGCTTTGATGCCTTTGAGCATCCGTTCGGTGAAGCTGTCGGCGGCGTCGCCGAGCAGTTGCATGGACTGCAAAAGGTTATAAGCCATCATCGGATTGTAGACGTTTAATTCAAAATGCCCCTGCGATCCGGCAAAACCAATGGCCGCATCATTGCCAAGGATATGGGCGCAGGCTTGTGTCAGCGCCTCGGCCTGTGTGGGGTTCACTTTACCGGGCATAATCGACGATCCCGGCTCGTTTTCCGGCAGGATCAGCTCGCCCAGACCTGAGCGCGGGCCGGAGCCCAAAAACCGGATGTCATTGGCGATTTTATAGGCCGCCATCGCTGTGGTTTTGATCGCACCCGACATGAACACCATTGCATCATGGGCGGCGAGCGCTTCGAATTTGTTCGGCGCGGTGACAAAGGGCAGGCCGGTGATCCGGGCCATGTTTTCCGCCACGGTTTCCGACCAACCGGGCGATGTGTTGAGCCCTGTGCCAACGGCCGTCCCACCTTGGGCGAGTTCGTAAATACCGGGCAGGGCGGCGTTGATCCGCGCGATCCCCTGACGGATTTGGTGCGCGTAGCCGGAAAACTCCTGGCCCAATGTCAGCGGGGTGGCATCCTGGGTGTGGGTGCGTCCAATCTTGATGATGTCTTTGAATTCGCGTGATTTTTCTTCCAGAGCACTGGCGAGGTTCTCCAACCCCGGCAGCATCACATCGCGGCAAACCATGGCCGCTGCGATATGCATGGCCGTTGGAAACGTGTCGTTCGAGGACTGCCCCATATTGCAGTGATCATTGGGATGCACCGGGTCTTTAGAGCCGATAGTGCCGCCCAAAATCTCAATCGCGCGGTTTGAAATCACCTCATTGGCGTTCATGTTCGACTGGGTGCCCGATCCGGTCTGCCAGACCACCAGCGGAAAGTGATCATCAAGCTTGCCAGCAACCACTTCGCCAGCGGCCTGAACCATCGCCGCACCAAGGTCCTTGTCGAGCTTGCCAGAGGCCATATTTGCCTCCGCACAGGCCTGTTTGATGACGCCCAAAGCGCGAACGATGGCCACGGGTTGCTTTTCCCAACCAATCGGGAAATTCATCAGGCTTCGCTGGGTTTGTGCGCCCCAATAGCGATCGTTTTGAACCTCTAAGGGGCCAAAGCTGTCGGATTCTGTGCGGGTCTTGGTCATCGGATCACTCGGATTGAATACAGTTGTATGCCGTCTATAGGCAGAGCCGGAAACCATCGCAATGCGACACCTTTGGCCGCGCTATTTGCGGAACGCGTCAAGGCTGACAACTTCGGCGTCGCCCTGTGGGGCATCGTCGTCTTCTTCCTCGTCGATCTCGATCATCGGGCTTTCGTCGTCGTCAATGTCTGTTGCTTCGAACTTGAGACCGAATTTAACGCTGGGATCTACAAAGGTGCTGATGGAATCAAACGGGATCGTCATGCGAACCTCGTCATTGCCGAAATTCAGCGTGATCGAGAACCGGTCGTCGGCGACCACAAGATCGTCGAACCATTCCTGCATCACGACGGTCATTTCTTCGGGATATTTGTCCTTCAACCAATCGGGCAGAACAACGTCCGGGTGATCGGTTTCAAATGTGATAAAGAAATGGTGTTTGCCCGGCAGGCCGCCTTCGGCAATGTCCCGCAGGATTTGCGCCATAAGCCCACGCAAAGCGTGTTGCATGAGTTGGCCGTAATTGATGCTGTCGCGCATGATTTCTCCGGCGGTTGCCCTATTGGCCCAACCATAGAAGATTCTGGTCTTGATGAAAGTAGAAAGACCAATCTTGCCTTGAGGAAAAGTGCAGGCTTCTGTTGCCAGGTGCCTGCGAACCCCGCCTAAAGCTGCAAAGCCTTAGGACTTAGATTTCGGCTTTTCGCACTGCATTAAGCAGCGAGAGCGACCGGAGCTTTGTTGTCATTTGCAACTAGCTGATTTGAGCCGATAACGGTGGCATCCTGCCGAGCAAAAGCTAACCCCTTTAGACGTCCGTCGATCCTGTTTCGACCCCTTGATCCCCAAATGAAGGATGTTGGTGGAGTCGCCGGGTACCGCCCCCGGGTCCGATCCGCTTATTACGAGCGCGTTTATCACCATAGTCCCCGAGGGGACGTGTCAGATATAGGGTCTGATGGGCTGGCTGGGAAGGGGGATCAGTCAATTTCTGCCAGTGCTGGGGTCAATTCGCGCATTAATTTGCGCTTCATTGCGTTGCTGTAGTCACGATAGGAACCGGCGATTTCGACAAATGCGCCGGGGCCTCCGATGACACCGTGCAAAAAGTAGCTGACCGGATCGGGTTTCGCCCCCGCGATGACCAGCGCGTTGATGGTCACGCCCTTGTTGGTGATTGCCCGGGCAATCGGTGGAACATCTGGCCCGGCATTGGCAATTCCGTCACCAGAGATGTCGATGACCCGCCTGCGACAAGCCTTCGGCGCGGTGGACAAGGTCAGGTTGGCATGGACCAGTGCTTCTGCGATTGCGGTATCGGCCATCCAAAAGCCGCGCTCGCTGGCAACGAACCGCTCCACAAAGCGCAGGATGCTGGATTGATCGGTCAACCTGGTCCAGCCAACCGCCTGACGCTGCTGCCCTTCGCCGCCCCATTGGGTGATTGTCGCCTGAATGCCGCCGGGCATGAAGCTTATCAATTCGACAACATCGCGGTGCAAAAACGCCTCTGCAATGCCGTCGCGCATCTGGAGATATTCAAACTTGTCAACCGAACGCGACACATCCAGCGCCACCACAAGGGCCACTTCGCAGGCTTGCAGATCCGTCGCCCCGCCAAATGCGCCAACGAGGGCCAAAACCTTTGCAAGCGCCCTCATCGTGCCCCCCCAAACTGCGCGATTGCGACGTTCAATTCGTGTAGCAGTTTTTGCTTCATTGCCCGCTGAAAATCCTGAAACCCAAGGGCGGTTTCCAGAAAAGCATTTTCGCCGTGCAAAACCTCGGCCCGGAAATAGGAGGACAGTTCGGCAATCTCATTGCCGGTGATCTGATCGCCCGAGGGGGCATCGGTGCCTATCACCAGCGCGTTGACGGTGATGTCGTCAAAGCCAGTTCGCGCCAGAACGCTGCGTGGACGCGGGCCGGCATTGCGTTTGCCATCGCCGGAAATATCAATGGTCAATGCCCAGCAGGATTGGCGTTGTTGTAAAAGGGCTGCCCCATATTCCAGGGCCGCGCCAATCGCCGTTGTCTCGGTTCCGCCCGGGCGTCGCTGGTTTTGCAAAACCCCGACAACCGCGCGTAAATCAGCCGCGCCCGAAATCGTGGTCCAGGGCAGGATCAGACGCTGAGAGGTTGGACCCGACCATTCGAACACCGCCAGATCAATCGGCGCATTGGGCTGAAACAACAATAACGCCTGAACCTCAGGGTCCAGCAACGCCCCGGCCAAGCCGTTGAGTTGCAACTGATATTCCGTCCGATCAACCGACGAAGATACATCCAGCGCCATTGCCAATGCCTGACGACAGGCGGCTTGCAGGGGCAAGGCATAAAGCCAGATCAACAGGGTGAGTGTCAGCCTCACTCCAGCCTCATAGAAAGGCTGGGGGTCAGTTCACGCAGCAGTTTTCGAAACATCGCCCGGGGGAAATTGTCGTAACCTTCGGAAATTTCGATGAAAGAAAGCGGGCCGCGCTGAACTTCGGTGAGGTAAAATTCCAACGGGTCCGGTGTGTCCCCGCGCACCACCAGACCGTTGATGGTAACGCCCTCGGCTTCTATGGCGTTGGCGACAAGGTTCGTATCGCCCCCGGTGTTGCGCACCCCGTCACCGGCAATATCAATCACGTAGCGGCGACATTTCTGCGGCAGGTCTTCGCGCAGCGAAAAGGCATGTTCCAGCGCCTCCGCCGGGGCGGTCAATTCAAAGCGAAACACCCGCAGCATTGCCTCAATGTCATCTGCCAGATGCCCCAGATCGCTGGCGGTTTCCACCCGCCGCCAATCCAGAACCTGCCGCTGCTGATCAGCGCCACTCCACTGGGTCACGGTGACGTTGATCCCCCCATCAAGCCAGGTCACCAGTTCGATGATGTCGTTGTTGCGAAACGCCTCTGCGGTGCCGCGTTTGATCAACCGCCATTCCCGGGCATCGACCGAACGTGACACATCCATCGCCAGCACCAACGCCACTTCGCAGGCTTTTGCGGGCAGCGGAAGTAACAAAAGGATCAGCAGGGCCAGACGCATGGACCCGATAATGACCTTGCGGGCAATGCGCGTCAAATCACGAAGATGTCCAGCCATGTTTGGGCTTCAACGGGCGACCCTCATCCGGCCATGACATCATTTTTATAAGCTTTTTCAAAGCCTTGCGGTAGGCGAGGTTATCCATATAGCCAACGTGACGATCGGTGTTGAGCATCCGCAGGCCCCCGGTGACGTCAAATTCGGTCTCCTTCAGCACTTTGCGCAGGCGCTGGTATTCCTGCGGCTTGTCGCGTTCGATCAGGATTGCGCGCGCAATGATCCGGCTCATGTCGTTGAAAAGGCTGAAAGAAGAGCCGTTGGATTCCACGAAAGAAATCAGAAACAGGTTTTCCACATCAGGAAAAATTGCCAGTGGCGGCGCAATCCGACCGCGTTCCCAGGGCAACAGCTCCTCCTTGATGTAAGGGATTTCCCAATCAAATCCGGTGGCGCAGATGATCTCGTCGTACTCACCCGAAGTGCCGTCCTTGAAATGCACCATTTGCCCCTCAAGGCGCTCAATATCGGCCAGCAGATCGAGATCGCCATGACGCAGGTGAAAGATGAACTGATCGTTCAGCAAGGGATGGGTTTCCATCAGCCAATGATCAGGTTTCGGCATCCCGTATTTGCCGAGATCACCGATCAAAACACGAAGCAGTTTTTGCAATATGCGCTGGCGGATCGGAAAAGGCAGGCCGGGGCTGTCGGCGGAAAACACATCGGCAGGTTTGCCGAAAATATGTTTCGGGATCACATGATATCCCCGCCGGATCGAGACATCGACGCTTTTGGCGCTGCGCACCGCGTCGCAGGCAATATCGACGCCGGAATTGCCAAGACCAACGATCAGCACCTTTTTGTCGGCAAATTCCTCGGGCGATTTATAGCTGGCGGCATGGCGCAAAGTGCCGTCAAACGTGCCGGGCCATTTGGGCATGACTGGTTTCCAGTTCGACCCGTTTGCAGCGATCAACCAGCGGAATTTTTCGCGCGTGCCGTCTTTTGTGGCGACTTCCCAGCCCCCTTCCACGGGCGTGGCGGCGCTAACTTCGGCATTGAACCTCGCGTGGGCCGCTATCCCGTGATCCTTTGCAAAGCTTTGAATATATTCCAGAATATGCACACGCGAAGGGTAATCCGCCCAGTCATCCGGCATCGGGTAGTCCTGAAATCCGGTCAGATAACGCGACGAGATCAGATGCGCACTGTCATAGATAGGCGAGGTCGGATCGTCGGTGTTCCAAAGCCCGCCAAAAGCTGCGTTCCGCTCAAAGATTGTATAGGGAATACCAAGGTCGCCAAGGGCGCGGGCCTGGGTCAATCCCGCCGGGCCGCCACCGATGATCGCTGCGCGGTTCTCCATCACCAATGCCCGGTGTTTTCCATGGAAAGCCACGGCTCTGCTGGTGGCAGGGGGTCATCCTTTTGCAGGAATTCAATCGAGATGTTGTCAGGCGAACGCACAAATGCCATGCGCCCGTCGCGGGGGGGGCGGTTAATGGTGATGCCGTTTTCCTTTAGATGAGCGCACATCGCATAGATGTCATCGACCTCATAGGCCAGATGGCCGAAATGCCGGCTATCGGCGGGCAATTCCTCGTCGCCGTCCCAGTTATAGGTAAGCTCGACATGGGCGTCTTCCTGTCCCGGTGGGGTCATGAAAACAAGTGTGAACCGGCCCGCATCGCTGTCATAGCGACGGGTTTCGTCAAGCCCGATCAGCTTGAAAAAGGCGATGGTTTTCTCCAGATCCTTTACTCGAACCATCGTGTGAAGATATTTGATTGCCATGCCTGTCCCCTTGGATTTCCAACTTGCTGAACGGTCTCAGAAAGGCCGGTGAAGAGCAAGGGTGCTTTCGCGCAAATTCACCCCGACCAAGGCTTTCCAAGGGGGGTGAAACCAACTAGGTTGCCGGCGCGAAAACAGGGGGAAATCATGGTTACTGTAACGATCGAGCAAATTCGCGATCTCTCGGAACGTGCGCTTTTGAAACATGGGGCGGCGCCATGGATTGCCCAGTCGGTCGCAGATGCGGTTGCCAAGGCAGAAGCGGTCGGAAACCTGATTTGCGGGCTTTATTATCTGGAAAGCTACTGCGTTCAATTGGTCTCCGGGCGGGTCAATGGCACTGTGGAACCCGTTGTTTCAAAACCAAAACCTGGCTCTATCGAGGTCGATGCAGGCTTTGGCTTTGCGCAACCGGCCTTTGCGCGCGGTCTGCCCGTGGCGCTGAGTACTGCACGCGAAATGGGAACCGCCAGCCTTGCTATTCGCCATGCTCATACCTGCACCTCGCTTGGTTATTTCACCGAACAAATCGCGGAGGCCGGGCTGATCGCCCTTGGGTTCACCAATGCAACGGCTGTGGTTTCGCCGCCCGGTGGCAACAAGGCCGTGCTCGGTACCAACCCGATGGCCATGGCGGTCCCGGCCAAGGGTGGCGGTGTGCATTTCCAGTTCGACCAGTCAACCAGCGCCATCGCGCTTGGCAAAATCACCATGGCCAAGGCGGCGGGCGAAAAAATCCCGCTTGGCTGGGCTGTCGACGCCGATGGCAAGCCAACCGACGACCCTGGCGCGGCACTCAAAGGTTCATTGGTGTCAACCGGCGGCTACAAGGGTTGGGGGCTTGGCCTGATGGTCGAGGTTCTGGCGGCCTGTGTTCCCGGCACAAGGCTTTCGATTGACGGACAACCTTTGAAAGCCGCCGAGGGCGATCCGCATGATCTTGGTCAGTTCTATTTGCTGATCGACCCCGAAGTATTCGCCGGCGCTGCGTTTTTCGAGGGGCTTGCCCGTCTTTCCGGCGCTGTCGAGGCGCAGGAGGGGGCAAGACTGCCCGGCGCAAAACGGGTGCTGATGGAAACGGTTGAAAAGGACGAAAGCCTTTGGGCCTCGTTGGAGGCCTTGGCCGCTTGAACGGCGGTTAAAGCCGCATTTCTACCGCTGGTCCCGCGTTTTTGGCGTGATTGCGCGGCGACTAAGTACGTCGCGAAAAACCAGCGTGACCAGAACAAAGCTGACATAAAGCAGCAAATACCACGAGCCGAATTTTCCAAACGAAACAAAATCTCCGACGCCCTGTCCCGCATAGGTCCAGGTGGCGGTGAAGGTGCCGATGTTTTCGGCAATCCAGATGAATATGGCCGACAGAAATGCGGCAACCGGCAGGGGCATCCATCTGGGGTTCTGGCCGATGAAAAACCAAATCCTCGTGCGCCAGAAAACCAACAGCGTCGCGGCAAACAGGGCCATCCTGATGTCGGGCAAAAAGTGGTGGGTGAAAAAGTTTCCATAGATCAATGCGGCCAGAACCAGCGTGATCCAATAGGGCGGGTAGGGGGCAAATTGCATATCGAAAATGCGAATGACCCGCGCCATGTAAGACCCGATTGCAGCATACATAAAGCCCGAAAAAAGCGGCACACCGGCGATTTCCGCCAGACCCTGATCGGGATAGTCCCAACTGCCCATATGCAGCTTGAAAATCTCCATTACCGTGCCGACGAAATGGTAGATCAGAATGACCTTGGCCTCGTCGAGGCTTTCCAGCCGCAGCACCAGAAACAGGATTTGGGTGCCAAGCGCAAAAACGAACAGCGCATCATAGCGCGTTAACGGCCAGTCCGGTTGCCAGATCGCCTTGCTGATCAGGATGGCCGCCAGCAGCAAAGCGCCAAAAAGCGCCGCCCACCCCTGTTTGAGGACGAACATCCCAAATTCACGCAACGTCGCGGGCAACAGGCGACGCGCCTTGTCACCCATGCGCCGCTCAATGTTGAGATCACTTCTCAAGCGGTCCAGTCCAGCACAACTTTGCCGGCCTTGCCCTCGCGCATCGCCTCAAAACCGGCTCCAAAGTCGCTCACAGGCAAACGATGGGTAATCAAAGGCGTAAGATCCAGCCCGCCCTGCACCAGTCCGATCATCTTGTACCAGGTTTCAAACATCTCGCGGCCATAGATCCCCTTGATGGTCAGCATCTTGAAGATCACTTCATGCCAGTCGATGTCAAACCCCTTGGGCGCGATCCCCAAAAGCGCGATTCGTCCACCGTTGTTCATCGAATGGATCATGTCGCGCAGGGCTGGTGGGGCGCCGGACATCTCCAGCCCGACATCAAATCCTTCTTTCATGCCAATATCCTGCATGACATCCTGCAAGTCACGCTCCGCCGCGTTGACGACGTGTTTGACGCCGAGATCCCGCGCAAGGTTAAGGCGAAGATCGTTGATGTCGGTGATCACAACTTTGCGCGCTCCCGCACGTTGCGCGACCATAGCGCCCATGATCCCGATCGGCCCGGCACCGGTGACAAGCACATCCTCGCCCACCAGATCAAAGCTGAGTGCGGTATGAACCGCGTTGCCGAAGGGGTCGAAAATCGCGGCAATCTCGTCAGGAATATCATCAGGGATCGGGACGACATTTTCCTGTGGCAGGCAGATAAACTCGGCAAATGAGCCATTTCGCTGAACGCCCACGCCAATCGTATTGCGGCAAAGATGACCGCGACCCGCACGACAATTACGACAGTTGTGGCAGGTTATATGGCCCTCGCCGGACACTCTGGCACCGACCTTGAACCGGGTGACGGCGGTTCCGGTTTCAACGATCTCACCTGCAAATTCATGCCCCGTCACAAGCCCGACCGGCACTGTGCCCTTGGCCCAGTCATCCCAGTTCCAGATATGCACATCAGTGCCGCAGATCGCGGATTTATTCACCCTGATCAGCACATCCGAAGGGCCAATTTCAGGAACGGCGACCTGTTCCATCCAAAGACCGGCCTCGCCGCGAGATTTCACAAGTGCGCGCATTCCGTTTTGCATGTTCACCCCTATCTGGCTGGATTTCGTAACTCAGAGAATGCCTAATTCACGCCCGGCTTTCGCAAAGGCGGCGACCACTTCGCGGAGGTCGTCAAGGCTGTGTGCTGCTGACATTTGCGTACGAATACGATCCTGTCCCTTTGGTACGACAGGAAAGGAAAAGGCGGTCACAAAGACCCCGAGTTGATCAAGCGCCGCTGCCAGATCCTGTGCGCGTTTGGGATCGCGCAGCATCACCGGAATAATCGGATGCTCGCCCGGCAAAAGTTCATAGCCAAGCTTTGTCATCTCGCGGCGAAAGAAGGCGGCGTTTTCAAACAGCCGCTTGCGCAGCCCCTGTTCCTCGGCCAACCGGTCCAGCACCGAGAGGGAGGTTGCAGCGATCACCGGGGCCAGCGTGTTGGAAAACAGGTAAGGTCTGGAACGTTGGCGCAGCCATTCCACAAGAACGCCGCTTGCTGCGACATAGCCCCCCATGGCCCCGCCCAATGCCTTGCCAAGGGTGCCGGTGACAATATCAACCCGCCCCTCAACGCCGCAATGTTCGAGCGTGCCGCGCCCCGATGCCCCCATGAATCCAACCGCATGGCTGTCATCGACCATCACAATTGCATCGTATTTTTCTGCCAGATCACAAATCGCCTCAAGCGGTGCAATCGTGCCATCCATGGAAAACACGCCATCAGTGGCAATCAGCCGGTAACGCGCATCGGCCGCCGCAATCAGGTTCTCTTCCAACGAGGCCATATCGGCGTTTTTGTAGCGATAACGTTGTGCGCGGCAAAGTCGCACGCCATCAATTATCGAGGCGTGATTGAGACTATCGGAAATGATTGCATCCCTTGGCCCAAGGATGGTCTCGAAAAGCCCGGTATTTGCATCAAAACAGGCCGCATAAAGGATCGCATCCTCAAATCCCAGAAACTCTGCCAGCCGCTTTTCCAGCGCCTTGTGAACCTCTTGCGTGCCGCAAATGAAACGAACCGAGGACATGCCGTAGCCGTGTTTCTCCAAGGCCTTTGCGCCAGTTGCCGCAAGCCCTTTGTCGCCGGAAAGGCCGAGGTAATTGTTGGCACATAGATTGATGAGCTGACGCCCGTCCGACAGGGTGATCCGGGCGCCTTGCGGGCCTTCAATGATCCGTTCGGTCTTAAACAGGCCTTCGTCTTTCAAACCTGACAGGCGGCTTGCCAAATCATCATTCAGCCGATGGGACATAAGTTGCATTCCTATTGCTGTTGGCGACCTTTGCTGGGCGACTCGTATCAGATGAACGCTGGCCTTCCGGCGATTGGGTTGCAAGGCCCTAGCCGGGATTCTTTTGGCTCCAAAAGGTGTGAAACCGCTCTGCTTACGGAAAGCTTTTGGGCGGTTTGCCCGCGTTTCGGGGCGCACGAAATTAGACAATCGCGCCATAAATATAAGGGATATTTGCTGGAATTGGGCATGAAATTCCCCGGTTTTGCCACATTAAAACCCCGGACCAGGACTAATTCAACCAGGCAACCGCAGATGTGGTTGGTAAAGTTGTTGGGGGTTCCTTAGTTCATGCCGGTCGTGTTTGTGTATCAGGCGAGTGATTTTACCACCGGTTTGCCGGATGAAAGCGGTGCCGCGGCCGCAGGGTCTGCGCCCTTTGTTCTGACCCTGGCACCCGGCGCGACCCCGATTGCGGTTGAAATCTCTGATGACGATGCGCTGTTTCACGAGGTTGATGCGACCCAAACCCTGACCTCCGCGGTTGTCCTGAACGGTACGAGTTATAATGCCGGGGACGACATCAAGGCGGCCTATCACCTTTCCAACTCGACAACGGGCCATACGATCACCTCGTTTCATGCCGGCCCCGGTGTGGATGGCTACGGGCAGGGGCCTGTCGTCGGGATCGTTTCAACGGTGCCGCTGACGGCGGGCAGCAGCTATTCCTTTGATGGCGAGGTTACGTCCCACAACAACGAAATCGCCTATTCCTCCTATGTTGCCTGTTTTACCGAAGGCACGGTGATTGACACCGTCAATGGTCCGGTGACGATCCAGGATCTGGAACTGGACGATCTGATCGAAACCCGGGATCACGGTCCCCAACCCGTGCGCTGGATCGGCAAACGAAGCGTGCCTGCAATGGCAAATCTGGCGCCTATTGTCTTTGAGCCCTATGCGATTGGCAATCGGGAACGGCTGGTGGTTTCGCCCCAACACAGGGTCTTGATTTCGGGCTGGATGTGCGAGCTGTTGTTTTCCGAAGACGAAGTTCTGGTGCCTGCATCCCATCTGATCAACGGCGAGACGATCTGGCGCAAAATCGGCGGCACCGTCACCTATTATCACATCATGACCGACCGGCATGAGATCATCTATTCCAATGGCACCCCGTCAGAAAGCTTTCACCCCAATGGCGCGGCGATCTATGGCATGGGCCTTTCCGCCGAGGCAGAGCTGATCGCCCTTTTTCCCGAGCTTGCCGATGTGATCAGCGACTTTGGCCCGGCTGTTCGGCGCTCGCTCAAAAAGCACGAAACCCGGCTGCTTCGCCCGGCTTTTGCCTGACTATTTCGCCAGATTGGCCGCAAAGCGCTTTTGTTGCGGCAGGCTTGAAAGCTGGGCTGTGACCTCGCGCAGAAGTTTCAGGCGGATTTTCTCAGGGTAATCCGCAAAACCATCCGCCGTGATCACAAAAGCGCCTTCACCCGCGATGACGTTTTCCCAGAAATAGGCGGTCAGATCCGGTTCGGACCCCTCGATTGCCAGCGCGTTGACCGTATAACCATCGCGCCAGAATTGGGTTCTGAGGCTGGTTGGCTCCACCCCCTCGTTGGACGAGCCATCACCGGAGACATCAATTACCCGGCGTTTGCAATCATTGCCCTCAAATTGCGCCCGGGTAAATTCCAGTGCTGCGCCAATCGCGGTTGAAAATTGCCACCACCGCCGGGGTGCGGTCTCGATTTGCTGGGCGATCAATTCCACCGCGCCATAACCCGACACACGTGTCCAGGGCAGCGAAATGCTTTGCCGACTGTCACCGGTCCATTGCACCAGCATCAGATCCGCCTCTGCCAGAACCAGCGCTTCGGCCACCGTGGGGTGGCGGATCGCATCGGCAAGGCCTTGCATCTGAATGCGGTATTCAACGCTGTCAACGGAGCCTGAAACATCCACCGCCAGCGCCAATGCGATCTCGCAGGCCGACGCAGGGGTGGAGATCGCCAGAAAGGCGGGAAGAAGTCCAGAAAAACGCATGGAGCGATGATAGATCAGGCGATCCGAAAGAACAGCGGTTTTGCCTCACGAATCCGCGAGGCCTGGAGTCGGGTCCATTGAAAGATCAACCGCCTCTGCGACCCCTTTATCTAGTGGCATGGATGGGATTGCCTGCTATATTTCGTATTCCCCGACCCCGACTCGGGGGCGCATGACAACCCCCACGATGAGGCAACCCCATGACCCTGACCCCCGAGCAGCAAGCCGAAATTGATGCCGCCCGCGCCGAGACCAAAGAAACCATCCGCGCAACCGTGCCGGGGATCGAGGCGCATCTATATAAGGCGATCCCGGTCCTTGACCACGGCTTCGTGCGGGTCATCGACTATATGGGCGATGATATGGCGATCACCCAGGCCGCGCGGGTAAGCTACGGGAAAGGCACGAAAAAAGTCTCGAATGACGAGGGGCTGATCCGCTATTTGATGCGCCACTGGCACTCGACCCCGTTTGAGATGTGCGAGATCAAGCTGCACGTCAAACTACCGGTCTTTGTCGCCCGCCAATGGATCCGGCATCGCACCGCCAACGTGAACGAATATTCCGCGCGCTATTCGATTCTGGATCGTGAGTTCTACATCCCGGCCCCCGACGCGCTGGCCGCACAATCGACCGTCAACAATCAGGGACGCGGCGAGGTTCTGGAGGGCGCGGAGGCCGACCGCGTGCTGGAAATCCTCAAAGCGGACGCGGGCCGGTCCTATGACAATTACGAGGCGATGCTGTCCCAAGACGGCCAAAAGGGCCTCGCGCGCGAGCTGGCGCGGATGAACCTGCCGGCCAATATCTACACGCAATGGTACTGGAAGGTGGACTTGCACAACCTCTTTCACTTCCTGCGGCTACGCGCGGATGCCCACGCCCAATACGAGATTCGGGTCTACGCCGATGCGATATGCTCCGTCGTCGCCGACTGGGTGCCAATGGCCTACGGCGCGTTCGAGGATTACCGATTAGGCGGTGTGCAAATGTCCGGCCGCGCGATGGAATGCGTGCGGCGAATGTTGAAGGGCGAGGAAGTGACGCAGGAAAACTCGGGCATGTCTGCCGGGGAATGGCGGGAGTTTGAGGGGGTTTTACGCGACCCCAGCTAGCTGGGGGCAAAAGGCTCCGAGGGGGGTGTTTTGAGCGTGAAACGAGAATGGTGGCAACCGTCAAAAAGGGCAGGATAATCAAAGTGAAAATCAATGCTGATCTTTCAATGCCAGCGTTAGACAAAGGCCCTGAATGGTATGGCTTTATTAAGTATTCGGCGAAAAGTGGGTCTCACATTAATTTTGAACTAATCCGGCGCGCGCCCCCTATCAGTTCTGTAATTGCAGAATTGCAAGATAAGAAACTGCCCTTCGATACTACTCTTGCCGATGTTTGTTTCGACTTACAAAAGGAAGGTTGCCTGATATTTTCTAGCATTGGCCATTCCAGTCCGCTGGGCGCTATGGGTGGTTTGGTTAAGTGGGAAAGACAAAAAATCAAAGGAAAGGCATCGTATTTGTTGGTCGGCGACAATTCAGACTTTGTTAGGGATAAGTGTGTCTCTGCGATTACTTTGAAGAGTTTTGGACTGGAGACACTTTTCGCGAGCGCAGGTTTGGCCCCTGAAAAAGAAAAAGAGTGCGGTGTGATATGCGAGTTTCAAATAAAAAATTTGGCAAAGATTTCAGTATTCATAAATAGGTCGATCAGCAATTCTACGCAAAAGGCAACCGAAACAAGATTCCCTTCGCTAGAAATTGAACTTGAAAACAAACTAACTGGTTTACAAGCGATCAAAATTGCGCAGCTTTTTGACCGCGCGTTTTCGTTTCTGTGCGGTATTCGGTTTAAACCGAGGCCGATTGAGCTGCAAAGAAATGGAACAGAACGGTTCCTAAATAGAAAGGTCTATATCGGCGGCCAATCTTGGACTATGGATCGGTATGTGTTGCAGTCACTTTGTAAGGTCGACTGCACCGATCTAGAGGCGGTTCTAAAATCGCTCGTTAAACATCCCGCTGGCTTTTCCAATGATATAAACAGGTTACTCGATTGTTTAGAAAAATTCACGTTCTCGGAAGACATACTTTTCTGGTCGTTGCCGCTGTTGGAAAAGCTGCTTCACAAAGAATTCGTGGAAGAGATCGAAACGGATTATGAAGGCCTTGAAAGCGATTTTTTTCGGTTTCTCGATGAAAATGCTCCCAAAAAATTGGTTGAATTTTCTAAAAACCACCTAAAAGTTGTAGAAAGAAAAGGGCCAAACACAAAAAAGCTAGTTGAAAGAGCAATAGCTGAATTCAATTCCGAAGGTATTGCGTTTCCTGCGAATAGTGCTGGGCTGGTTTGGAATGTTAGAAATGCGATTATGCATGGCGGGTTGAACAAAATCTCGAGTGAAAATATTCATATCGCGGCTGATGTTTCTAGGACATTATCTTACCTTATTGTACTGAAAAGAATGCAAATATCGCCAAGTAGTTATAGAGAAAACATGAGAATGATTTCAGCGGAATGTGGGCATATACCGCAGGAAAACTGAACGAAGTTGAGTTGCCAAACAGGCCCCAGTGGTCAACCCGGCACCGCCGGGTAGCGCCCGGACCGTTCCGGGGCTCCGCCCGTTCAGGCCTGAAACGGTCCCCCGGACCGTTTCCGAGACGGCCTTCACCCCCATGGGGAGGGCGCTTTGCACCCACCCCGAGGTCCGTTCGCTACCCTCAAATTCTCGGAACTTTCCACATCTCATCGCTCCCCGGACTTGATCCGGGGCCGCCAAAGCCCTGGGGCAGGGTGACTATCTCAATTCTCTCACTAAAACTTAAAGGTTGGTGGGCCCACCGGGTGGATCTCGACCGAACCGGCGCACCGGCTCCCTAAAACATAAGCGAAATTTCTAAATCAATTCACGGGATTGGCCGGGTTTCGCGCCGGGATGTTTACCGTTGTTGTATGCGAAACACGATCCGTTTGAGCTCGGGCCCAGTTTCTAGCCTCAAACCCCTAACATCCCGTTAAAACCGCGCAAAAGAAAAGGGCCCCCAAAGAGGCCCCATTCCAAATCTTCATTCAAGCAACGCGCTTAAAGCGCTTGCAGGTCCGTTGCGTTGGACTTGCCGTTACGGCCAGTTTCCATCTCGTAAGACACTTTTTGGTTGTCGTTCAGGCCGGAAAGACCTGCACGCTCGACAGCCGAGATGTGAACGAAAACGTCAGCGCCGCCCTCGTCGGGCTGGATGAAACCAAAGCCTTTAGTTGCGTTGAACCATTTTACGATGCCAGTGGCCATTCGTATTCTCCTAGATATAACCGCCCACAACATGTGGCGGGGTGGTGCAGTGCGGTCTTAGATAACAAACCGTCGAGCTGCGTAGGCGTCAGGAGGATTTGGAGTGAAAGACTTACTTCACGAGGCCCACATGGGCTGTTTGCCGTCAAAAAGCAAGGGGCAGGTGGATTTTTTTGAAATGGCACTGCCGTCCGGAGGCTTGGCATTGCCGTAAAAAAGGGGCCCGGCAAGGCCCCTAGTTCAGGTCTTTCAGACGGGATCAGAGCGCTTGCAGATCCGTCGCGTTCGACTTGCCGTTGCGGCCCGTTTCAATCTCGTAGCTGACTTTCTGGTTGTCGTTGAGACCGCTTAGTCCGGCGCGTTCAACAGCCGAAATATGCACAAAAACGTCCGTGCCGCCCTCGTCGGGCTGAATAAAGCCATAGCCTTTGGTTGAATTGAACCATTTCACGGTGCCAGTCGCCATCCGTTTTCTCCTTTAGTGGTGCCACCCACAACATGCGGTGGCCGTGGTGTCGTGCGGTCTGGACTTGAAACCGACTGACCCCGTGGGCACAGGAGGAAACAGGTGAAAGACTTACTTCACGGGACCGTATTCTGGGCAAAACGATTGAAAAATCAAGAGGTCTGTGATTTGGGATCGACGCAAAGATATGATCTCGATTGTCAGAAGGTTGGAAACAATAATGGAACTGGACTTCTATTGTCTCAAAAACTGCGACACCTGCCGCAAGGCGGAAAAAGCGCTTTCAGCGGCGGGTCATCAGTTACACATTTCGGACATCCGCCGCGATGGTGTGCCCCGCTCGGTCCTTCAAGAGGCGCTGGAGCGGCTTGGACGCGACGTCCTGCTGTCCACCCGCAGCCCCAGCTGGAAAGCGCTTTCCGAGGCAGAGAAATCCCGCGATCTTGTTGATTTAATGCTGGAATTTCCAACGCTGATGAAACGCCCGCTGATCCTGAACAAGGGCTATATTTCCGCCGGGTGGAGCAAGGAAGTGCAGGCCGATCTTGTCTGAGACACTCCAAGCGCCTAAATCCAACCACATCAAGCAGCGGAGAGACAGATGCGCAACGCAGCCCTGATCCTTGGTATCATCGGCGGCCTTCTTGGGATGATGGTCGGTTTTTTCAGCTACGGCTACACCGAGCTGATCGACACCTACGGCGAATGGTCTGACGTGGCCGAACAGGTCGACAACGTCGGCCGTGTCCGCGCAATGGCCCTGATCGCACCTATTCTGGCGCTTGCAGGCGGTGCCATGGCCCGCGCACGTGGCCTCGTCGGCGGCGGGCTGATGCTGGTCTCGACCCTTGGGATGTATTGGGGCTTTGGCTTCAACGTCTTCACGATGTTCCCGATTGCGATGACCGGACTTGGCGGCGTGCTTGCCATCGCCGCGCGTCAGCCGGACGTTGAAAAGGCCCACTGACCTGCTTCTTCTTTGCCAAAATACTCAAACCACCTGCCGCAAGGCAGGTGCCGGACCCAAGGCTTTTTGATCGAAGATCAACAAAGCCGCGGGAGCACGCCCTTAGCCAACAAAAGCCTTTTCCAGCACATATTGCCCGGGTTCAGAGTTTGATCCCTCATGGAACCCTTTGGCTTCCAGAATGGCCTTGAGGTCCATGTTCAACCCCATGGAGCCACAAATCATCACCCGGTCTGTGTCTGGATTCAAATCTTCCATCTCCAGATCGCGCAGCAATTCGCCCGAGGCCAGCAAATCCGTGACCCGGCCCATTTTTGGTGATTCTTCGCGGGTTGTTGTGGGGTAATACCAAAGTTTGCCACCTGCGATTTCAGACAGCACCTCGTCTTCCAGAATGGAATCCACAAGGTGCTTGGAATAGCCAAGCGCCGATGCGCTGCGGGTTGTATGGGTCAGGATCACCTGATCGAATTTTTCGTAAACTTCCGGATCACGCACGAGCGACGCAAAAGGGGCAACCCCCGTCCCGGTGGCAAACAGAAACAGCCGTTTGCCCGGCAACAACGCGTCCACAACCAACGTGCCGACGGGTTTGGGGCGGATGATGATCTCGTCGCCGGGCTGGATATGTTGCAGCTTGGAGGTCAGTGGGCCGTCCTGCACTTTGATGGAATAAAACTCCAACTCGTCCCCCCAGGACGGCGAGGCGATGGAATAGGCGCGCAAAAGCGGTTTGCCGTTGTCGTTCAACAGCCCGATCATCAGAAACTCGCCGGAGCGGAACCGCAGGCTTTGTGGGCGTTTAACGCGAAACGAAAACAGCCGGTCGTTCCAGTGTTTCACGGAAATCACGGTCTGCGCATCGGGCAGGCGGGCGGCTTTGATGGTTGCCTCGGTGTTTTGCGGCTGTTCGTTCATAGCGGTCTGGTTTTCTCCGTCAGGCGTCGGGCCGTCAAGAGGCGATAGGTTGAGATCAAGCATAAGGTCCATCAGGCAGATTGGCGCAGGCGCGATTGATAGGAGAGGCCAGCATAGCGCGACAGCGCCGTCAGCCAGTGGTGTTCGGGTTGGCGGGCTGCCAGCTCTTCAGGGATTTCCACCTCGTCAAACCCTGCTGCAAGCGCCATTGGAAACTGATCCGACATCAGTGGCCCAACAGCGCGGAGCCGCCCGGTATAGCCCAGATGACGCAGCACCTGGCCTTGCGAAAACCCGCGCCCGTCGGCGTTTGACGGAAAAGACACGCGGATGATCGCCAAATCATCTAGCCGACCTTCCAGTTCATTCGGATCATCGCTGACGTTCAGATCAAGCGCGGATCTGCCTTCCAGTTCTTCCAGCGTGGCAAAACCGCCCGCCCAGGTATCAGCGCTAAAGCCGTCCTCTGTTACAATCACGCTCATGCGCGGGCCTCCCAATTCATCGGCTTCATATGCAGGCCGCATTCGGTTTTCTCGAAGTTTTGCCACCGACCTGACCGGCCATCGCCCTCGTCCGGTGCGGGCGCGGTGCAGGGGGCACAACCAAGCGAAGGGTAGCCTGCGTTTACCAGCGGGTGGCGTGGCAGGTTGTTGTTGGCGATATAGTCTTTCAACATGTCGCGATCCCAATAGGCCAGCGGATTGACCTTGATCTTTGCGCCATCGACCTCAAAGAACGCGAGCGATTTGCGAACCCCGCCCTGAAAGCGTTTGCGTCCCGTGATCCAGCCGTCAAAGCCTTTCATCGCGCGTTCCAGCGGTTCCACCTTGCGCAGCGCACAACAGGCATCGGGGTCATATTGGTGCAGCAGGTTTTCCGCATCCCGTTCGAACAATGCAGCCCGGCTGGGGCGGATACGGCGAATGTCGCTTAGGCCAAACCGGCTTGCCAGATCGCGTTGATAGGCAAGGGTTTCAGCAAAAAGCATTTCGGTGTCCAAAAAGACCACCGGCAAACTGCGATCAATCACCGAAACCATGTGCAACAGCACAACGCTTTCCGCCCCAAACGACGACACCAGCGCCAGACGCCCGATTTCGGGATCGCGAAGGCTGTGGCTCAGAACAGAAATCGCGCCGTGGCCTTCAAAACGCGCGTTCAGGGCTGCGACACGATTGGCCAGAGGGGCAAGGGGGGCTTCAAGCGGCATGTTGGGCCTCCTCCAGTGGGGGGTATAGGGCGGCCTTGAAGGGGGCCGCGCCCAGACGACGATAGGTTTGCAAAAATGTCTCGGCGGGGGTTTCGCGGATCGAAAGATAGGTTTCGATCAACGTTTCAACCGCGCCTAGGATGTCATCGGCAGAGAACCCCGGACCAACCCGCTGACCAAGGGAAGCGGTTTCGGTCGCATCGCCACCAAGGGTGATCTGATAGCTTTCCACGCCACCTTTTTCGAGGCCAAGAATACCGATGTGACCAACGTGATGATGCCCACAGGCGTTGATGCAGCCCGAGATCTTCAGCTTCAACGGGCCGATCTCGTGTTCCAGTTTCAACTCGTCAAACCTAAGCGCGATATCCTGTGCCACCGGGATCGACCGTGCGGTTGCAAGGTCGCAATAATCCATGCCGGGACAAGCGATGATGTCCGAGATCAGGCCGATATTTGCCGTCGCCAAGCCTTGTTCGTTCAAAAGCGCATAAACCTCGGGCAAATCACCTTTGTGGACGTGGGGCAGCACGAGGTTTTGTTCGTGGCTGACGCGGATTTCATTGTGGCCAAACCGCTCGGCCAGTTCTGCCACATGCCGCATCTGCGTGGAGGAGGCATCGCCGGGTGTCGCCCCATGGGCTTTGAGCGAAATCGTCACGGCCACATGATCGGGCGACTTATGCGCGATTGTGTTGGTGTCCACAAAGGAGCGGAACGCGCCGTTTTGAGCCAGCGATCTGGTGAACGCCGCCAATGACTGCGGGGCAAATTCGGGAAGTGCAAAGTCATCTTCGATTTTTGCAAGCATGGCCTGATCGCCACCAAGATAGGCGGTCTTCAACGGTGGGAATTGCGCCTCAACCTCGGTGCGCATCCAATCCATGCCTTTTTCGTGGACCAGGATTTTGATCCTGGCTTTGTATTTATTGTCGCGCCGCCCTGCGAGGTTATAGACCCGCAAAATCGCATCGAGGTAGGGCAGCAGATCGGCTTTTGGCAGGAAGGGCCGGAGCACCTTGCCAATCATCGGTGTACGACCCAGGCCGCCACCAACGCTGACCTCGTAACCGTCCTGACCGTTTTCGTGGACAATCCGAATGCCGATGTCATGCACCTTGGTCGCCGCACGATCCCTTGCCGCTGAAATGACGGCGATTTTGAATTTGCGCGGCAGGAAAGCAAACTCCGGATGGTTCGTTGACCATTGCCGGATCAGCTCGGCTGCAGGGCGGGGGTCCACGGGTTCGTCTGCGGCAGCCCCAGCAAAATGATCCGAGGTCACATTGCGCACGCAAGAGCCCGAGGATTGCACCGCATGCATGTCAATCGCCGCCAGGGCGTCCAGAATGTCGGGCATGTCATTTAACGTCGGCCAGTTGAACTGGATGTTCTGACGGGTGGTGAAATGGCCATAACCGCGATCAAATTTGTCCGCGATATCGGCCAGCCCGCGCATCTGATGCGCAGAAAGCGTGCCATAAGGAATGTTCACGCGCAGCATATAGGCGTGCAGCATCAGATAAAGGCCGTTTTGTAAGCGCAATGGGCGAAATTCATCTTCGGTCAGGGTGCCATCAAGACGCCGCGTGACGGCATCGCGAAAAGCAGCGCTGCGGGCGGATAGAAATGCGCGGTCAAAGTCGGAATATTGATACATGATTTCTGTCCTTAGTTGAGCGCTTGGGCTTGTTTGCCAAGAAACCGGTTTGACGGGCCGCGCGTGCGAAAGACTTCGCGAAAATGCGTAGGATAGGGGCGGTTTTTCGCATCAAGCCGGACTTCGGCCAGAGCCACGCTCATCAGATTTGCCTCGTCCGCCAGCCCCGCCGCGAGCGCCGTTTGCGCGGCAGGATCGTCATTTGCAAAGGCCTTTGCCTCGGCAATGTCGCGCGACCAGCATTGATCGGCTCGTTGGTAAATCACGTCGCCTGCACGTAAGTCCTGAGCGGAAAGCACCAGATGCGTGTCGCCGGTTTTGCCAAAAACTGCCATGATGACCCTCTGTTATCTCTGGCCTCATATAGAACAATTTTCTGACTTAATGGCTAGTGCGGGGCGAAGTTAAGAAGTATAGTCACGTATCACCACCGATAGTGGAACATTATTCCAATAACAGAAAGTAAGCAGAATGCAGGTTCAGCTTGATGCGATTGACCGGAAAATCCTTTCCGAGTTGCAACGTGATGCAACCCAAAGTCTGGATGAAATTGCCAGGAAAGCAGGCTCGTCCAAGACCCCGGTCTGGAATCGCATCCGCAAATTGCGCGAGGCTGGCGTCATCAAACAGACCACTGCGATCCTGGACGCCGAGGCTTTGGGGCTGGAGGCTTGCTTTTTTGTATTGATCCGAACCTCGGAACACGAGGCCGACTGGCAGGAAAAATTCCTCCAAACCCTGCAAGACCGCCCCGAGGTGCTGGAGGCGCATCGTCTAGCGGGTGACATCGACTATATTCTGAAAGTGCGCGTCGAAAACGCCAAAGCCTATGATGTGTTTTATCAGGCGCTGATCGGTCAGGTTAAGATTTTCAACGTCACAGCGCTTTTGTCGATGGAGGAGATCAAGGCGACGACCGCTTTGGCGGTTTAGTCGTCCTTTTTCATCATCCGATCAGCCTTTTTGCGCACGAGGACCGAGCGTAGATCATGCATCGCCATCAAAAGATCGTCGGTGAATTTGTCGAGGTCTGCGTCGCTGGCCTTTGTCTGTGCCCAATGGGTTGTTAGGTTCAGGTAATCCACCGCCCGAAAGATGTCGTCGATATCGCGGGCAGCCAGGGTTTTGCTGCGCGCGGCCAACCAGGCTTCGATCGCGGCGAGTTCGTCGGGAGTTGGCGGCGCATCGCCCTGGGGTTTGATCTGGCCATTGTTCACATTGGCAACCGCGATCTGGTCCATTTCGATGCGGCGCTGGCGGTTTTCGGTATCCACCCGGAACACGGTCGCCCCGTTGTCGCGTACCCGGAAATACAAGCCGTCCGGTTTTGTGTTCATTTCGACCTCACAGAGCCACTACTAATTAACGCATACCGGCGCAAAAATCCTGAATGCGGGAGCAGGCATCGCGCAATTGGTCATCAGCGGCAGCATAGCTGACACGGAAATTTGGCGAAAGACCGAATGCCGCACCAAAAACCACGGCCACGCCATGTTCGTTCAAAAGGGCGGTAGCAAAATCCTCGTCCGTGTGGATTTTTGCGCCTCCCTTGGAGGTCTTGCTGATCAGGTTCTTGATTGAAGGATAGACATAAAAAGCGCCATCAGGCGTCGGGCAGGTGATACCCTTGGCGGCGTTCAACATCTCCACGACCATATCGCGGCGGGCCTGAAAGACGGGGCGGCTTGTAGTGATATAATCCTGCGGGCCGTTTAGGGCCTCCAGTGCCGCCCATTGCGAGATGGAGCAGGGGTTGCCAGTGCTTTGCCCCTGTATTTTGCGCATCGCGGCGATCAGGTGTTCGGGACCACCGGCATAGCCAATCCGCCAACCGGTCATCGCATAAGCTTTGGAGACGCCATTGACCGTCAGGGTGCGCTCCATCAGGCGGGGTTCGACTTCGGCTGGGGTGGTGAAGGTGAAGCCGTCATAGGCTAGGTGTTCATACATATCATCGCTCAGCACCCAGACATGCGGGTGGCGCATCAGCACATCGGTGAGGGCTTTCAGCTCGTCGCGACTATAGCCCGCACCCGTTGGATTGGAAGGCGAGTTGAAGATCAGCCACTTGGTATTTTTTGTGATCACATTTTCCAGAAGCGCGGGGGTCATCTTGTAGTTGTTCTCAACCCCGCAAGGCAGAACAACGGGCGTTCCACCTCCAAGGCGGACCATATCGGGGTAAGACACCCAATATGGTGCGGGGATGATGACCTCATCCGTTGGATTAAGCGTCGCCATCAAGGCATTGTAAAGAACTTGTTTTCCGCCAGTTGATATGCTGATTTGCGAGGTGGAATACTGCAAGTTGTTGTCGCGTTCGAATTTCGCAACAATCGCCTCTTTCAACTCGATGATCCCATCAGGTGCGGTGTATTTGGTGTGACCGGCCTCCATTGCTGCCTTGGCTGCTGCGCGGATATTTTGTGGCGTGGCAAAGTCCGGCTCACCGGCAGCAAGTCCGATAATATCGCGCCCCGCCCGTTTCAGATCCTGTGCCAGAGAAGAGATCGCGACCGTTGGCGAAGGCTTCACACTACTCAATGTATCGGAGAGAAATCCCATATGACGCCCCTTGATTGCAAGTTTCTGGTCCATGTCTTAGGGTGCGCGACAATTGCAATCAAGAAAGGAAAACTTGCACGCTTGGGCAGGCCCATGCGGCATGAAAACATATGACAGAGCACCACGACCACGACAGCAACGAATACTTCAGCGAAGAAACCGCAACCTTTGGCGACCGGGTCGCAGCAGCGCGTCGGGCGGCCGGGCTCAAACAAGAGCAGTTGAGCGCCAAACTTGGCATCAAATTCAAGACCCTCACCAATTGGGAAGAAGACATTTCCGAGCCACGCGCAAACAAGTTGCAAATGCTTGCAGGCGTCTTGAACGTCTCGATCATCTGGTTGTTGACGGGCGAGGGCGAAGGGGTTCAGGATCCCTGGATCGAAGGCCTGGATAGCGCCCCGGACAATGCTGAAATCATTGCAGAAATGCGCGCCGTCCGGGGGGAGTATAACACCCTTGGTCAACGCCTTGCCCGGCTTGAAAAACGATTGGCCAAACGTCTGGCGGCATGAAGGACAAACCCGCGTTTGGCATTGATCTCGGCGGCACGAAGACCGAAGGGATCGTGCTGGGGGCGGGTGATGAAATCCGCGCCCGCTACCGGGTCGCGACCGTGCCGGGCAGTTACGCCGATACATTAACGACGATCCGCGATCTGGTGGAGCGGCTGGAGCGTGAAAGCGGGTCGAAATGCACCCACCTTGGGGTTGGCATTCCGGGGTCCGTATCGCCGCAAACGGGGCGTGTGCGCAACGCCAATTCAACCTGGATCAACGGGCAATTGCTGGAGCAGGACTTGCAGGCCGCAATGGGTCGACCGGTCCGGCTGGAAAATGACGCCAATTGTTTGGCGCTTTCAGAATCACGCGACGGGGCGGCCAAAGGGGTCAGTTCGGTTTTCGCGGTCATCCTCGGCACCGGCGTTGGTGGCGGATTTGTTATGAACGGGCAGCTTTTTCGCGGCGCAAATCGGCTGGCAGCGGAATGGGGGCATGTGCCGCTAAAACATGAAGATAAGCCTATAGGCCGTTGTTTTTGCGGTAAAGAAAACTGCATTGAACGCGCGTTGAGCGGACCGGGGATCCTGCGGGCGTATAAGGCGGCGGGGGGTACGGCGCTAGAGCGGGTGGAACAGCTTCAAAGCCTTGCCAATGGGGGCGACCCGCTTGCCCGTCAGGTGCTGGAGCGGCACCGCGAACAACTGGCCGCAGCCCTTGGGATGTTGGTGAATATCCTTGATCCGGCGGTCTTTGTCCTTGGCGGTGGTGTCTCGCTGCTACCCGGATTGGCGGAGGCCTTGCCCGATCTGCTGCGCCCCCATATCTTTGCGCCATCAAATGACCGGCCACAGATCGACATAAGGCTCGCGAAATGGGGCGATTCGTCAGGTGTTCTGGGCGCGGCGCGGCTTTGGGACGAACAGTCAGGGCGCGAAAAGGGGTAAATTGTGGAAGTTCATGAAAACCGGCTGAAGCGCCTCAGAATGCGATCATGGCGGCGCGGCACAAAGGAAATGGATTTGATCTTGGGGCCTTTTGCGGATGATCGGCTTGCCGATCTCAATCCCGAAATGCTGGATCAGTTTGAAGACCTGCTAGGTGAAAACGATCACGACCTTTATAGATGGGTTTCGGGACAAGAAGACTTTCCCACGCATTTTTCGGATATTTTACAGGCTGTCAAAAGCAGACTGACCACGGTTTAATCAAATCTTGGGAATTTGCCGCCAGTTTGTTGAAAACGACAAATGGTGGAGTATCTCATGACCCTTTTAGAACCAGTCGGTGAGGCACCGCTGCGCGTCTTTCACAGCGATTACCTTGAAACGCTTGGCCTTGTGGAACGCTTGCACCGGCTTTTACTTGACGTGATCAAGGACGAGTTCGAGCGGTTGAACCTTCTGGATGTAAACGCGGTTCAGGCTTTGTTGCTGTTCAACATCGGCGAACATGAGGTCACGGCGGGGGAATTGAAAAGCCGCGGTTATTATCAGGGTTCAAATGTTTCCTATAATCTCAAGAAACTGGTCGACGGCGGCTATATGCATCATCAGAGATGTCAGATTGATCGCCGCGCCGTGCGCGTCAAGCTGACGGAAAAGGGGCGCAATATCCGGCAGATCGTCTCGGATCTGTTTGATCGTCATTCGGCCGACCTGGCAGGGTTCGAGGCGTTGGAGGCCGGGTCTTTGGTCCATCTGAATGCGGCTTTGAAAACGATGGAACGTTTTTGGGGTGACCAGATCAGGTATATTTACTAGCATCCTCACAAATCCGTGCTGCGGCGTTTTGTGAAGTGTCCGCGCGGGCTCCATTTGTTAAAACAACAACAAACGGAATCGAGGGACCGCATGAACTACGACCTGAAACTGGACCGCGCGCTTCAAAACCTCCACGACGAAGGGCGCTATCGCACCTTTATCGACATAGAGCGTAAGAACGGCCAGTTTCCCAAGGCAACCTGGCATGCGCCCGACGGCTCAAAACGCGATATTACCGTCTGGTGCGGCAACGATTACCTCGGCATGGGGCAGAACCCGGAAGTGATAAACGCCATGAACGAGGCGTTGGAGGCAACCGGGGCGGGCTCTGGCGGGACTCGCAATATTTCCGGCACCACGGTCTATCACAAGAAGCTGGAGGCCGAGATTGCCGATCTTCACGGCAAGGAAGCGGCTCTTTTGTTCACGTCGGCCTATATCGCCAATGAGGCGACGCTGTCGGTGCTGCCAAAGCTGTTTCCCGGTCTGGTAATCCTGTCAGATGCTCTGAACCACGCCTCCATGATCGAAGGCATCAAGCACGGCAATTGCGAAAAACACATCTTTCGCCACAACGACGTGGCGCACCTGCGCGAATTGCTGCAAGCGATCGAACCGGGTCGCCCGATCGTCATCGCATTTGAATCGATCTATTCTATGGATGGCGATTTTGGCCCGATTGCCGAGATTTGCGATCTGGCCGATGAATTTGGCGCACTGACTTATATCGACGAAGTTCATGCGGTCGGCATGTACGGCCCCCGCGGCGGCGGTGTCACCGAGCGCGATAATCTGGCCGGACGGATCGACATGATCAACGGCACCCTTGCCAAGGCCTACGGGGTTATGGGCGGCTATGTTGCCGCGTCAGCGAAAATGGTTGATGCCATCCGTTCTTTCGCGCCGGGGTTCATCTTTACCACATCACTTCCGCCTGCAGTGGCGGCGGGGGCGGCGGCCTCGATCCGCTATCTCAAGGAACATGCGGAGTTGCGCGAAGCCCAGCAGACCCATGCGAAAATCCTGAAAATGCGGCTCAAGGGAATGGGTTTGCCGATCACCGATCATGGCAGCCATATCGTCCCGGTGCATGTCGGCAATCCGGTCAAATGCAAGATGCTGTCGGATATGTTGCTGGATCGCTTTGGAATTTATGTTCAGCCGATCAATTTCCCGACCGTGCCAAGAGGCACTGAACGTCTGCGCTTTACGCCATCACCGGTCCACGGACCCGGGGAAATCAACCGGCTGGTTTCGGCAATGGACGACCTATGGCGGCAGTGTGAGCTAAATCGTGCCGAGTTGAGCGCCTGAGCGGCTAAAGCCCCTGCAATTAACTTTTTGTTGTGCTAGTTTGCGGCCAGTGAAGCTGCCGAAATCGAATCGGAACTGGACTTGGGGAAGTTCGGGCGCTTTGGGGGACGAAACGCGGATGAACAAGCCAGCCAAGACTGATGATATGAAGGGGTTTGACTCCTATCACATCAAGCTGGGCGACGTCATGCGCGGTGAGCGGGCCACGCTTGGAAAGTCGCTCTTGGATGTTCAGCGCGATCTGCGGATCAAGGCGGCCTATATCTCGGCGATTGAAAACTGCGACCCTTCGGTCTTTCAGACCCCCGGTTTTATTGCCGGTTATGTACGGTCTTACGCGCGTTACCTCAAACTCGACCCTGAAACCACTTTTGCACAGTTTTGTATCGAAGCAGGCTTTGACGGTGTTCATCCCGGTATTTCGCGCACCGTAAAGCCGATTGAACACGGTCCCGTTGTGCGCCCCGCTGTGCGCAAGAGCGTGGATGATCCCCTGTCCAAGGTGCGTTTGCCGTTGGCGGGCAATACCGATGGTGTTCTGGCGCATGTCAGCGCGTCGGGCATGGGCTCGATCATGGTGCTGGCTGCGTTGATCCTTGGGCTTGGCTATGGGGCCTGGTCGGTTTTGCAGGATATTCAGCGGGTTGATTTCACCCCGGCCGCGGATAGCGAACTGGCGCAGAATGCGCCGCTGGATGTCGCGAATTTACGTCAGGATTCAGAGGCGATTGAACGGCTCTACCGTCCGCGCGAGTTGGAAGTCCCGGTGATGACCCCGCGTGATGGCCCGATTTCCGAACTCGACCCGGAGCGGATAGGCGCATTGATTGAAGCCAATGGTACCCAGCAGGCGCGAGACACAGCGGCGCTGATGTCAACCGAGGCGCCGCGTGTGACCGAAATGTCGGAACCTGTTGTGCAGGTCGTCGCGGCACAGGCCGCTTGGATCAGGATCAGTTCTGCAGATGGCGCAATTCTGTTTGAGCGGATTTTGGATGCCGGGCAGAGTTTCCAACTACCGCTGGGCGCACAGGCCTCCAGCCTCAGGGCCGGCAATTCGGGCGCGGTTTTCCTCAGCGTTGATGGGGTCGCCTATGGCCCGGTCGGTCGCGATACCGGTGTTGTGCGGGATGTGGCCCTGGCAGGGCAATTGATTCCGGAGAACTTCAGCCGGGTCGAAGATGCCAGCGCCCTGGCGCAAATCGACAGTCCGGCGGTGATCACGCTGAACCAGACGGACAATTAACGTCGCATTGTGATGGCTCTGCCCGGCAAAATGCTGTAAGCCGCCGCCAAAGACCGAACCGCATGTGGACCCCCGAAAGATGACGCATAATCCATTGCGCCCCTGGCGTAATATCGAGCGACGCAAATCCCGGCAGATCATGGTTGGCAATGTGGCAGTCGGTGGCGATGCGCCGATTTCCGTGCAAACGATGACAAATACGTTGACCTCGGACGCCGGCGCGACGATCCAGCAAATCATGGAATGCGCTGCCGCGGGGGCGGATATCGTCCGGGTCTCCTGCCCGGATGTGGCCTCAACCGCCGCGATGCGCGAGATTTGCCACGAAAGCCCGGTGCCGATTGTGGCCGACATCCATTTTCATTACCGCCGCGCGATCGAGGCGGCAGAGGCGGGGGCGGCTTGCCTGCGCATTAACCCTGGCAATATTGGCGCGCCCGAACGGGTGCGCGAGGTGATCAAGGCGGCGCGGGATCACGGCTGTTCGATCAGGATCGGGGTAAATGCCGGGTCGCTGGAGCGGCATTTGTTGGAAAAATACGGCGAACCCTGTCCCGATGCGATGATTGAAAGCGGGCTGGATCATATTCGCATTCTCCAAGACAACGATTTTCACGACTACAAGATTTCCGTGAAGGCAAGCGATGTGTTCATGTCTGCCGCCGCCTATCAGGGGCTGGCGGAGGCCACGGATGCGCCTATCCACCTTGGCATTACCGAGGCGGGAGGGCTGGTTTCCGGCACGATCAAATCGGCAATCGGGCTCGGCTCGTTGCTTTGGGCGGGGATCGGGGATACCTTGCGGGTGTCTTTGTCTGCCGATCCAGTCGAGGAAGTGAAGGCCGGGTTTGAAATCCTGAAAAGCCTTGGTTTGCGGCACCGCGGCGTCTCGATCATCTCTTGCCCTTCCTGTGCGCGGCAGGGGTTTGACGTGATCAAGACCGTCTCGATCCTGGAAGAGCGGCTGGGCCATATCCACACGCCAATTTCCCTGTCGATCATCGGTTGTGTAGTAAATGGTCCCGGCGAGGCCCTGATGACCGACGTCGGTTTTACCGGCGGCGGGGCCGGATCGGGGATGGTTTATCTGGCGGGCAAGCAGGATCACAAGTTATCCAATGACGATATGATCGAGCATATCGTTGAATTGGTTGAGAAAAAGGCCGAAGCCTTGGAATTAGAGAATGAGGATGCGACATGAAGTGGGCGATTTTTGCAGTTCTGGTGGTCGCGGTGCTTTTCCTGGCCTATGTGCGCCTTGCCGGTCATGACCCCAAGCGCTGGCATGTCGATCCGCTAACGGCGCAAAAACCGCGCAAGCCGAATTCCTTTTTCCTGCGCGAAAATGCCAAGGCCCAATCAAAGACTTATGCGATCAGTGCTGCCGATCTGGCAGTGGCTTTTGAGCGTATCGCCCTGGCGGCACCGCGCACCGAAAAGCTGGCCGGATCGGTTGATGAGGGCTGGGTGACTTATGTCAGCCGGACCAATCTGCTGCGCTATCCCGACTATATTTCGGTTCGCTTCCTTGATGTCGATGGCGGGTCACAATTGGCGATTTTCTCGCGCTCGCGCTATGGCTACAGTGATCGCGGGGTCAACAAGGCGCGGGTTCAAGGCTGGCTCAAGCGGCTGGACGAGGCGCTAGGCCTCTGATTTCCAACCCCTTTAACTAAACCAGACCGGCAAACATCGCTTCAGGCGGCCAGCTCGGCTATGATCCTTGCCCAGGACCGGATGCCCTTGTGAAAGCTTTCCAGGTCGTATTTCTCGTTCGGGGAATGGATCTGATCGTCGTCCTTGCCAAAACCAATCAGCATTGCGTCCGTGTTGAGGATGTCCTTGAAAAACCCGGCAATCGGGATCGAGCCGCCACAGCCGATATAGGCCGCAGGCACCCCCCATTCGGTTGACAAGGCCTTGCGGGCTTTCTCAAAAGCGGGATGTTCGATGGACATTCGGCTGGCACCGGCACCGTGGCCCAGTGGGAATTCAACGCTGCAATCCGCGGGCAGTTTGGACTGCACGTAGTCGACGAAAGATTTGTGAATTTGGTCAGGGTCTTGCGTGCCCACAAGCCGGAAAGAAATTTTCGCGGTGGCGGTTGATGGCAGCACTGTCTTGAAGCCATCCCCTTCGTATCCCCCTGAAATACCATTGATTTCGCAGGTCGGGCGCGACCAGATCTTTTCCAGCGGCGTGCGGTCATCTTCGCCAGCGGGCAACGAAAGGCCAACATCACCTAGGAATTTTTCGTGATCGAACGCCAGATTCTGCCATTGGCTGCGCATTTCGTCCGATAGCTCCGGCACGCCGTCGTAAAACCCGGGCAGGGTACAGGCCCCGGTTTCGTCGTGAAGGCCCGCCAGAATATCCGCCAGCACATGAATGGGATTACGGGCCAGACCGCCGAACATGCCGGAATGCAGGTCTTTGTTTGGCCCGGTGATCGTGATTTCCTCGGCCAGCAGCCCACGCAATTGGGTGACGATCCCCGGCGTTTTGTCCTGAAAGAGCCCAGTGTCGCAAATCAGCGCGATGTCCGATGTCAGCTCGTCACGGTTTTCCTTCATGAATGGCACAAGCGAGGGGGAGCCGCTTTCTTCTTCGCCCTCAAAAAAGATCGAAACGTTGATCGGCAGGCTGCCGGTCACGGCTTTCCAGGCGCGACAGGCCTCCACAAAGGTCATCAACTGGCCCTTGTCATCAGCGGACCCACGGCCCCGGATTACCTTGCCGTTTGCTGTCTCCTCGATCGCGGGTTCAAACGGGGGATTGTCCCAAAGCTCAAGCGGATCAACGGGTTGCACGTCGTAGTGGCCATAAAACATGATATGCGGACCGCTGCCGCCATCATGGGCGACAACCATCGGATGGCCGGGCGTGGGGCGCTTTGTGGCGTTCATGTTCAGGCTGTTGAGATCGTCCACAAGCCAGTCGGCGGCCTTGTCACAATCGGCCTTGAATGCCGGATCGGTCGAGATGGATTGAATGCGCAACAGGTCGCATAGCCGCTCGAGCGCGTTGTCTAAATCGGCGTCAATATGGGCAAGAACGGCATCAAGACTCATCTTCAAGGGGCTTTCGATTTGGGCTGCATTTGCGCAAAGCTACCATTCAGCGGCGGTTAGTAAAGGGCTATGCGACAGGGGCTGGCGGCCTTGCGAACAGGGTGATTATTTCATCGCGTGCAACAATGATGTATTTCTGTGGCCGATGGCGATAATCCCAGAACAAAAAGCACAAAATTGGGATGGATTGCCGGAAGCGAACAGGTCATTATCGCACAAACGAATAAGGGGAAGTTCGATGAAAACTCAACGGTTTCTGACGCTTGCCGCAGCCCTGACGATCGGGGCCTTTGCGGCACATGCCGGTGAACTGCCGGATGCAAAAACGGTAGCCAAGGGGCTTTACAAGACCGGCAATCGGGCGGTGGTCACGAATGTTCTGCGCCCCGAGTTGGTGGCGGAGGCCTATGCGGATGCCCTTGTTAAAGCGGCAAAAGTTCAAAAATATTACGAGGCGATGGCGATTTCACCCGATGAGGGGATGCTTGCCAAAAGCGCGACCCTAGCAGCAAACCACCATTCCCCCGAAGCGGCCCGCGCCGCTGCGGTTGCCGGTTGTAACAAGGCGAAAAAGAAATCCAGCAAGGATTGCGTCGTTTTGGCGGAATTTTTGCCAAAGAAATACAAAGGTCCGGGCGTCGTGTCGTTGTCCCACAACGCCAGCGAAGTCTTTGCCAAATCCTATCGCCGTGCAGGTAAGCCGAAATCCTTTGCCATCAGCCCGAGTTCCGGGGAATGGGGGCTGGCCACCAAAGCCGCGTCCAGCGATGCCGCCGATGCTGCCGCCTTGGCGGATTGCAGCGCGAAGGCAAGCAAGAAAGGTGCTTCGGATTGTGAACTGGTCAGCCGGGATTGATCGCTGATCGCGTGGGGTCGGTTAACCATCGGTTATCCGTCGCCGTGACCCTTCCAGATCCAGCCGCCACCCAGAACGCGCGTCGATTGCGGCGCGTAGAAAACACAAGCCTGCCCAGGGGCGATCCCCTCTTCGGCGGTCAATAGCTCAACCTCGGCCTCGTCGTTTGCGCGTTTTCTTAATATGGCGGCACGCGGCGGTCGGGTCGAGCGGACTTTCACAAGGATTTCAAGCTCTTGCCCGTCCTCAAGTGCGGTGTCGCCCAGCCAGTTGACCTCGCGAATGGGGATAATTCTGGTCGCCAAAGCCTCCTTCGGGCCGACGATGACCCGGTGGTTTTCTGGGTCGAGCTTAAGCACATAAAGCGGATCACCGCCGCCGATGCCTAGCCCGCGCCGCTGACCGATCGTGTAGTGGATCACGCCATCGTGCTGCCCCAGAACCTCACCGGCCAGATTAACAATGTCGCCGGGTTCCGCAGCGCCGGGACGCAACTTTTCAATCACTGCAGCGTAAGAGCCATTTGGCACAAAACAAATGTCCTGACTGTCGGGTTTGTCAGCCACTGGCAAGCCATAGCGACGCGCCAGGGCCCGGGTGTCTTCCTTGCTTTTGAGATGCCCAAGCGGAAAACGCAGATAGTCCAACTGATCCTGCGTCGTTGAAAACAGAAAATAGGACTGATCGCGGGTCGGATCGGCCGCCTGATGCAACTCGGCCTTTTGATCGCCCGCAAGGCGCTGAATATAGTGCCCGGTTGCCATGCAATCGGCGTCGAGTTCCTTGGCGGTTTCCAGCAGATCGCGGAATTTCACCCGCTCGTTGCAGCGGATACACGGGACCGGTGTTGCCCCGGCGAGGTAAGCATCCGCAAATTCGTCGATCACGGATTCCTTGAATTTGTTCTCGTAATCAAGAACATAATGGGGAAACCCCATTTCTTCGGCAACGCGGCGGGCGTCGTGAATATCGCGCCCCGCACAACAGGCACCCTTTTTGGCGAGTGCCGCTCCATGGTCGTAAAGTTGCAGCGTGACCCCTACGACATCATAGCCTTCTTCGGCCAATTGCGCGGCCACCACCGAGCTATCCACGCCGCCCGACATGGCGACCAGTACGCGGGTCTCGGCAGGGGGTTTGGCAAAGCCTAGCGAATTCAGCCCGTCGAAGGCCATGAGTTCAATCCTTATGGTGGTTGCGCGGAATATATGAAAATCCCGCCATTTCTCAAGCCCCGCCTTATCGGCTTTTTAAGATTGTCCCTGCAAGGCTTGTTCTGAAGACAATTATTGAGGTGTAGATGTTTGTAAAAAAGCAAAAAGGTCCGGTTTCCGTCAGCCTGGCGGATGGCAGCAAATTGTGCCGCTCTGACTTGCCTGCGGCGGGAACCCGTCGCTGGGTTGCAAAGCGAAAGGCGCGGGTTGTGGCCGCTGTGGCCAGCGGGTTGCTGGAGGTCGAAGAGGCGTGTTCGCTTTATGATCTGAGTGCTGAGGAACTGGAGGAATGGATGCGACTGGCTGGATCACACGGGGTCGCGGGGCTGAAATCCACGTTTTTGCAGCAATATAGACAACCTAAGGTTGATTTGCTAAGAAGTGTTAAGCGAGTAACCAAGGGTTAACCTTTCCCCGCCAGTGTCACCTCAAGCGGGGGCTTGAACAACGGAGTTTTTGATGCGAATCCTACTGGTGGAAGATGACCCCACAACGTCAAAAAGCATCGAATTGATGCTGGCCAATGCTAATCTCAATGTCTACGCGACGGACCTCGGCGAAGAAGGCATAGATCTTGCCAAGCTGTATGACTATGACCTGATACTTTTGGATTTGAACCTGCCCGACATGAATGGCCACGAGGTGCTGCGTCAGCTGCGCCGCTCCAGGATTGAAACGCCGATCCTGATCCTGTCGGGAAATGACGATGCAGACAATAAAATCAAGGGCTTCGGGTTCGGGGCGGATGATTATCTGACCAAACCGTTCCATCGCGAAGAACTGGTTGCGCGCATTCATGCGATCATCCGGCGCTCCAAGGGTCATGCGCAATCCGTGATCCAAACTGGCCGGGTGCTGGTTAATCTCGACGCCAAAACCGTGGAGGCGGACGGCGAGCCGGTTCATCTGACGGGCAAGGAATACCAGATGTTGGAATTGCTCAGCCTCAGAAAAGGCACGACGCTGACCAAGGAAATGTTCCTCAACCATCTCTACGGTGGCATGGATGAGCCGGAGCTGAAAATCATCGACGTCTTCATCTGCAAGTTGCGCAAGAAGCTGTCGTTGGCGACTGATGGTGAAAGCTACATCGAAACTGTCTGGGGCCGGGGCTATGTGCTGCGCGATCCTGAAAAACAGATGATGCCCGAGCGGGTTGCGGTCAGCGCCTGATTGCCTCAAACAGTCTGGACCTGAAGGAACCAAGCGCCTATTCCTGATCCCGGCAACCGGTAGGGAATAGGGTGACATGACTGAACCGCGCGATGTTTCCGAACTGACCAAGGCAGAGGCAGCAGCGGAACTTGCGGCTTTGGCCGAACAACTTGGCCGGGCAAACCAAAAGTACCATACCGACGACGCCCCAGAGATCAGCGATGCGGAATATGACGCGCTTAAGGCGCGCAATGCAGCACTTGAGGCCGCGTTTCCGGCATTAAAACGACCCGATTCGCCGTCCGATCAGGTCGGTGCCCCCCTGGCAGAGGGATTTGGCAAGATCCGCCATGCCCGGCGGATGATGTCGCTGGGAAATGCCTTTGACGAAGGCGATGTCGTTGATTTTGCGACCGGCATCCGCAGATTTCTCGGCCTTCAGTCGGACGATGGGCTGGCCTTTACCGCCGAGCCGAAAATCGACGGATTGTCTCTGAGCCTGCGCTATGAGGATGGCTCCCTGGTCCATGCCGCAACGCGCGGCGATGGTGAGACGGGGGAGAATGTGACCCCAAATGCCCGGCTAATTTCCGGAATTCCGCATAAAATCAGCGGGGCCCCGGAGATTCTGGAGGTCCGGGGCGAAGTTTACATGCGCCATGACGATTTCGCCGCACTAAATCTTGCCCAAGCCAGTCGCGGCGACAAGGAATTCGCCAATCCGCGTAATGCCGCGGCCGGCTCGTTGCGGCAACTGGATCCAAGCATCACCGCGACCCGGCCGCTGCATTTTTTCGCCTATGCCTGGGGCGAGGTTTCGGCACCGCTTGGCACAACCCAGTTTGATGCGCTTAAACTTCTGAAAAACCTCGGGTTTCTCACAAACGACGAGACCCGTCTTTGCAATGGGACCGCAGAACTTCTGGCGGTTTATCGCGATATTGCCGCGCGGCGTGCCGGGCTTGGCTATGACATTGATGGTGTGGTCTACAAGGTTAATGATCTTGGGTATCAGGATCGTCTGGGGGCGCGTTCAACCACGCCACGATGGGCCATCGCCCACAAATTTCCTGCTGAAATTGCCATTACCCAATTGCTCGACATCGAAATTCAGGTCGGTCGAACCGGGGCCTTGTCGCCGGTTGCCCGACTGCAACCCGTGACGGTCGGCGGCGTTGTCGTTTCCAATGCGACGCTCCATAACGAGGATTACATCCAAGGCCGCGATTCCAAGGGACAAGCGATCCGCGACGGGCGCGATATCCGCATCAGTGATTGGGTCGAGGTTTACCGCGCCGGTGATGTGATCCCGAAAATTCGCGATGTTGACATCTCGCGCCGCGCCCAGGATGCGCTGCCTTACCGGTTTCCTCAAACCTGCCCGGAATGCGGCTCGGACGCAATTCGCGAGGCTGGCGATAGTGTGCGGCGTTGTAGCGGTGGTCTGATTTGTCCTGCGCAAGCCATTGAAAAACTGAAACATTTTGTCTCGCGCGGGGCCTTTGACATAGAGGGGCTTGGGGCCAGGCAAATCGAGATGTTCTTTGAAGATCGTGATCTGCCAATCCGCGAACCCGCCGATATTTTTCGCCTTGAAGACCGCGATGCGGCCAATCTTACGAAACTTGCGAACCGCGATGGTTTCGGTGAAAAATCCGTTACAAAGCTGTTCGCAGCAATCGAAGAAAAGCGACGGATTCCCCTTGCACGGCTGCTGTTCGCGCTTGGCATTCGTCATGTCGGTGAAACTTCGGCCAATATGATCGCCCAGCATTTCGGTAGCTGGCAGGCAATTGTTGATGCGATGCAAAAAGCAACGCTGGGCGAGGGGCGCGAATGGGACGACCTTTTGAATGTTGATGGCGTTGGCCCGGCACTGGCGCAGGCCCTGATCAGCGCCTTTCAACAACCCGAAACCCGCGAGGCTTTTGAGCGGCTGGCCGAGCTGCTGGACATCGAGGATGCAAAGCCGCTTGATCATTCAAACAGCCCGGTTGCGGGCAAAACCGTTGTTTTCACCGGCACCCTGGAAACCGTAACGCGGGCCGAGGCCAAGGCGCGGGCCGAAACGCTTGGTGCGAAGGTTGCAGGTTCGGTTTCTGCCAAGACCGATATTGTGATTGCCGGGCCGGGTGCCGGGTCCAAGGCGAAAAAGGCGGTCGAGTTGGGCGTTGAAATCCTGAGCGAAGAGGAATGGCTTGCCTTAATCGGGTCAGAGGGTTGAAACTCTGCGGATGAGCGCCCGTCCTGAAATCCTTTTTCCGCTTTTTGCCGATCTGACCGGCCTTCCGGGCATCGGTCCGAAGATTGCCCAGACGCTGAATGCTTTGCGTGTTGAGCGACCGCGCGATTTGTTGCTGACCCTGCCGCATTCGCTGATTAACCGACAATTGCGCGACAGCGTGCTGGATGTCGTGCCCCCTGCCGTGACAAGCATGACCATCGAAGTCCGCGCACATCACCCCAATACCATCAAGGGCCGCCCCTACCGGATCACGGTGATCGACAAGGCGACGGAGTTTCAACTGGTCTTTTTCCACGCCCGAAAGGACTATTTGCAACGTCTGCTGCCGGTTGGCGCCAAGCGGGTTGTTTCGGGCAAGGTGGAAAAATTCGACAATGTTTTGCAAATCGTTCACCCCGATTTTGTGGTGCCAGAACACGAGGCCACTGAAATCCCAAGCATCGAGCCAGTTTACCCCTTAACCAGCGGCCTTTCGCAAAGGGTGATGTACCGTGCAACCAGCGCAATTCTGGAAAAACTGCCAGTCCTGGAGGAATGGATCGAGCCTGGGTTGAAAGCCAAACACCAATGGCCGGAATGGCGCACCGCGCTTTTGGATGCGCATCGACCAGAGGATAAATCGGCGCTTTCTCCGCGAAGTGCGGCGCGTGAACGGCTTGCCTACGATGAGGTTTTTGCTCATCAGATCACTCTGGCTCTGGCGCGTCGCACCAGGCGAAACAAGCCTGGAAAGCCGTCTGTGCCGACCGGCAAGTTGCAGTCCAAGGTGCTGAAATCGCTACCTTTTCACCCAACCGGGGCGCAGGACCGGGCCATACGTGAAATCTCGGACGATCTGGCAAGCTCCAAGCGGATGAACCGTCTTTTGCAGGGCGATGTCGGCTCGGGCAAAACGCTGGTGGCGCTGATGGCGTTGCTGGTCGCTGTTGAGGCCGGTGGGCAGGGCGTCATGATGGCGCCGACGGAAATTCTGGCGCGTCAGCATTTTGCCGCAACCCGCCCGATGGCAGAAGAGGCCGGGATTGTGATCGAACTTTTGACCGGGCGGGACAAGGGCGCGGAACGCGCGGCCAAACGCGCGGCAATCAAACACGGCGACATTCATATCGTCGTTGGCACCCATGCGGTTTTTCAAGACGAGGTCGAATTTCACGATCTGCGCCTTGCCGTGATCGACGAACAGCACCGATTTGGCGTCAATCAGCGCATGGCACTAGGCCGCAAAGGCCAGGCGGTTGATGTGCTGGTTATGACGGCCACGCCGATTCCGCGCTCGTTGGCTTTGGCGCAATATGGCGACATGGATATTTCCGTGCTGGATGAAAAACCGCCCGGCAGAAAGCCGATCAAGACAGTTGTGATCCCGGCGGCGCGAACCGAACAGGTGATCGAAAATCTCAGAGGCGCGATCGAGGCGGGACGTCAGGCCTATTGGGTTTGTCCGTTGGTGGAGGAAAGCGAGGTCAAGGATTGGACCGCCGCGGAAGAACGTGCGCGATTGCTGCGTCTTGCCCTGGGCGATGCGCGGGTCGGGCTTGTGCACGGACAGATGGCGGGGGCTGACAAAGACGCCGCGATGGCAGGGTTTCAGGCCGGTGAAACTTCCGTTCTGGTTGCGACAACGGTGATCGAGGTTGGTGTCGATGTGCCCAATGCAACGATCATGGTGGTCGAACAGGCCGAGAATTTTGGTCTGGCGCAATTGCACCAGTTGCGCGGTAGAGTTGGACGAGGGGAGGCGGAATCGTCTTGCGTGCTGCTTTATACACCGCCTTTGAATGATGTTGCCGAACAACGTCTGGCGGCGTTGCGCCAAAGCGAAGATGGGTTTTTTCTGGCTGAAGAGGACATGCGCCTGCGCGGGGCCGGGGATGTGCTGGGCGTGGCGCAATCAGGGTTGCCGCGATTTCGGATCGCGGATCTTGAACACCAGGGCGATCTGCTGAAAATTGCCAATGACGACGCCAAAATGCTGCTGGAATCTGATCCGACGCTTTCGGATGCACGCGGGCGCGCGGCACGGGTTTTGCTGTGGTTAATGGAGCAGGATAAAGCTATTCAAATGATATCAGTGGGTTAAGAAGCAGACTTGATGTTGATGTTCTAAAACGTTCACCAATGTTCCAAATATGTTCTTTACAAATCGTGAACAATATGAGAACAAATTAAAAACAAAAGAGCATTGGCAGGAAGAAATCATGCTGAAATCCATCACCCAAGTACTCTCGCGTCGGCCCCATCATGTGATGGAGGACCTGATCGGCGTTGCTGCCATTTTCCTTGTTGTATTTATCGGGCTCAGCTTGCCCGGACTGACCTGACACGGTTTCGCCTGCGGTCCGTTCCCGTTTGCAGCGCTTCTCTGTCCCCCTTTGCTTGCGCTTTGTTCCAAGGACATGCCTGACCTTTGAACGTTTCGATCATTTGTGATCACAAAACGGGAGTCCCCCGGACTCGCCACCTTTACACCGCTCTTCCTTCCCGGAAGCAGCGGTGTTTTTTTACGCGCAATCCTGTGCTTCGGCCTGCTCTAACGCTTCAAGCGTAGCCTCCGCCGCCAGCAGGATCGAGGCGTGGCGGTTTTTATAGGCCCGCGCGGGGATCAAAACCTCAAGTTCCTGAAATGGGGCAGTCGGTGGCGGGCCGTCTTGTTCCAGCATGGCTTTCAATTCGTCGCGCAGGCGCTTGATATCGTGGATATCGCTGCCAATAATTTCTGCCCCGATGACCGATGCCGCCGCTTGACCAAGCGCACAGGCTTTGACGTCTTGCGCAAAATCGCTGATCCGCCCGTGATCGACCTTCAATTCAACCGTAACCGTGGAGCCACAAAGCGGCGAGCGCCGCCGCGCCGTCGCATCCGGGGCGTCCAGATGGCCGATGCGAGGGATGGCGGCGGCAAGCGCCAATATCCGGCCGGAATAAAGTTTGATGAGGTCGCGATCTTGGCTCATGGAGGACGCTCTTTCCATCGAGGGCTTTGGCGTCTAGATAATGCAGCGATCCCGGAATGCAAAGGACTTGCAGGACATGACCACGAATTTTGATCCCGCGACGCTGAAATTCGACGCCAGTGGCCTGATCCCTGCCATCGCGCAGGAGGAAGGGAGCAATGACGTCCTGATGATGGCCTGGATGAATGCCGAGGCGGTCAAACGCACGCTTGAAACCGGGGATGTGACCTATTGGTCGCGCTCGCGCCAGTCGTTCTGGATCAAGGGGGAGACCTCGGGAAACCGGCAAAAGCTGGTGGAACTGCGGGTGGATTGCGACCGGGATTGCCTGTTGCTGATCATAAGTCAAATTGGGCCAGCATGTCACACAATGCGAAAAAGTTGTTTTTATACAAAGGTTTCAGAGGCGGGCGAGACGGAGATTTTGCAACCGCTAGATTGATGGCAGTTTTGTGATCACATCTTCTGGCGACAACCCTGATCGGTGGTAAACCGCAATCGCGCGGGCATCGTCGCGCTTGGCAAGCCGCTTGCCATCTTCGTCGCGGATCAATTGGTGGTGATGATATTGCGGCACTGGCAGCTTAAACAATGCCTGCAATAGGCGGTGAATATATGTAGCGGAAAACATATCTTCGCCGCGAAAAATATGGGTAACACCCTGGGCGGCGTCATCGAGCACGACCGCGAGATGATAGGAGGTGCCAATGTCCTTGCGCGCAAGAACAATGTCGCCGAACCCGTTTAATAAATCATCTGGTCTAAGCCGGTGCTCACCTTCATATCGCTGTCCAACCTCTTGAAAAGACATGTCTTTCAAAGCAACATCACCGAGATACTCAATCGCTTTGACAATGTTCAACCGTAGCGTAGCCCCGGATTTCGGGTGGTTTTTATCCCGACAGGTACCTGGATAAACCGGCCCGTCCGGTCCGATTTGCACATCACCTTCTTGCGGTGCGGACAAAGCGGCCTCAATGTCGCGCCGGGTGCAGGTGCAGGCATAAAGCAATCCGCGTTCGTCAAGAAAATCGAGCGCATCCCGGTAGGCGTTTTGCCGATCCGACTGACGCATGACCGGCGTTTCCCAGTTGATGCCAAGCCAGTGCAGATCGCGATAAATCGCCTCTTCAAAGGCGGGACGGGAACGGGTGTGGTCGATGTCCTCAATCCGAAGCAAAAAACGCCCCTTTGCGCGTTCAGCCGCGCGAAAGGCCACAAGGGCGCTATAGGCGTGACCGAGATGCAACAGGCCCGTTGGGGACGGAGCAAAACGTGTGATCATCACGCCTTTTCAAGGACATAGACATTGGACTTCATGTCGATACCCGGCAAATGATCGCCGTAGTCCTTGAACAAAAGCCGTGCGGCACCTGTGTCGAGATATTCAACCAGACGCGCCTCGTAGCTCGGATCCTGCAAGGTGTGATCATTCAACGAAAAAACAAAAAGCCCGCCGCTGGCAAGGGCCGCAAGAATGTCATCAATCGTCGAGGCCGGCGCATGGCTGGTTGCCAAAACGCCCATGGCGGTGATCGCGGCATATTGGCCGGGCTCAAACGGGAAGGGGTCGTTCAGATCGGCCTCCCACAGTTTTCGGTAGAGGCCCTTGCGTGCCGCGGCGGCTTTGAGCATTTCTGCGCTGAGGTCATTGCCGTCGATGGTGCGAAAACCTGCCTCGGCCAGCGCCACGCCGGAAAGACCGGTGCCGCATCCAACGTCAAGAATGGGGGCGTCCTTGTCGGATAGGAACTCGGACAGTGCTTCTGCGCAGCGGCGTGGTGTTGCATAGCCGTTTTCTGCGATTTCACGGTCATATGTCGCCGCCCAATCTTCGTAAAACGCGCGTGTTTCTGAAACATCCACAACGCTGTAGGCTTTTTGCAGAAATCCGTCCTGATCGTTCATATGGCCCCCGGTGATTACCCCGGATTAACCTAGCAATCCCCGGCGGAGGCGTCCAGCCAGCTTTGCCAGTCGGCCTTGGCACGATCCGTATAGGCCTTGTAGCGCGTCTTGCGGTTGCGGCGCCCGCCCTTGGTTTCGGCAACCGGCGGGAAGAGGCCAAAGTTGACGTTCATCGGCTGAAAGGTCTTGGCCTCGGCACCGCCGGAAATATGGGTGATCAGCGCACCAATGGCGGTGGTGTCCGGGGGCGGCGCCAGGGTGTCGCCTTTGATTTCCGCGGCGGCAAGACGTCCGGCCAACAGGCCCATTGCACCGCTTTCAACGTAACCTTCAACCCCGGTGATTTGCCCGGCAAAGCGCAGATGCGGTGCGTTTTTGAGGCGCATATTGCCATCGAGCAGGCTGGGCGAATGGATGAATGTGTTACGATGGATACCGCCGAGACGTGCGAATTCGGCAGCCTCCAACCCCGGAATCATCCTGAAAACAGAGGCTTGTGCGCCATATTTCATCTTGGTCTGAAAGCCAACGATGTTAAAAAGCGTGCCCAGCTTGTTGTCCCTGCGCAATTGCACGACCGCATAGGGTTTGACATCCGGCTGATGCGGATTGGTCAGGCCGACGGGCTTCATCGGGCCAAAGCGCAAAGTTTCGCGGCCCCGCTGCGCCATCACCTCGATCGGCAGGCAGCCGTCGAAATAGGGCGTGTCCGTCTCGCCTTCGCGAAATTCGGTCTTGTCGCTTTCGATCAGCGCGTCGATGAAGGCCTCGTAAGTGTCACGATCCATCGGGCAGTTGAGATAGGCTTTTTGTTCCTCTTCGGTATCGCCCTTGTCGTAGCGCGACTGGAACCAGGCTTTGGACATATCAATGCTGTCGGTGTGCACGATGGGCGCAATGGCGTCGAAAAAGGCCAGGGCATCCTGACCGGTGGCGGCGAGAATGGATTTGCTGAGCGCATCAGACGTCAGCGGGCCGGTTGCCACAATCGTCAGGCCCTGATCGGCAGCGGGCAGGTCAGTTATCTCGCTGCGATTAAGCGCGATATTGGGGTGGGCGAGAAGCTTGGCGGTCACGGCCGCGGCAAAGGGGTCACGATCGACCGCCAGCGCACTGCCTGCGGGCAAGGCGAATTTGTCGGCCATTTCCATCAGGATCGAGCCTGCCTGGCGCATTTCCCAATGCAGCAAGCCAACCGCATTTGCCTCGTCATCATCCGAACGGAAGGAATTGGAACAGACCATTTCTGCAAGGTTTTCAGTCTGATGCGCGAAAGTGCCGACCTTTGGGCGCATCTCGTGGATCACCACGTTTACGCCAAGGTTTGCCGCCTGCCAGGCCGCTTCGGAGCCCGCCATGCCGCCGCCGATGATATGAAGAGTTTGTGCCATGGCACGCGATGTAGTTGAGGGGCTGGCAAAAGAAAAGGGGCCTTGGATCGCTCCAAAGCCCCAATGCCAAGTCAGGTGGGCATTTTCTTAAGCTTGTGTTTCTGCCTCAGGCTCCACAACCAGTTCCGTGGCCTCTGCAAGGCGTTGGCGGCGACGTTCCAGATGGTTATCAACCGCATAGCGACCGCGACCGTGGCTGAACAGCAAAAGCAGTCCACCGATCATCGCAAGATCACGCCAGAAGGCCCCCAGAAGATAGTCGTCGCCCGGCACATAGTTCAAAATGAAGCTGGTCCAGAAGACATATAGCGCCAAAAGGGCGGCGGCCATGCGGGTCTGAAAGCCGATCATGATGGCAATCGCGGCCATCGCCTCGAACCCGGCGTTTGGCCAGCGCAGATAGTCCGGCACATTTGAAACCGACAGGAATTGCGCCATGCCGGTGGGGTCAAAAATCAAACCAATCGCTTTGGCCAGAAAATACGATGCAATCAGCACCCGCGCGATAGCATGCGCGAATTCCTGCATATGGTTGCTAGATATACCCTTCATTAAAAAGGTTCCTTTCCCTCAAATCACGACCCCGCCGGTTGCGTTGCCGGTCCGGGGTGTCTTTGGGTAAACTCGCGGGGAAATCCGGCTGAAGTTTGGTCAAAATGGGCAAAAAGGCGCACCTTTTTGCAACCAAAACGAGGGCACGGGCGACCGATTAGCTGTCGTCGCCCGCTGTTTCGTCATTTTTATTGTCTGTATTATTGTCTGTATTATTGTCTGTCGCTTCGTCGGCTTGTTCGGCGATCCAGGCGACCGAGACAACTTCTTCGCCCTTGGCTGTGTTGAAAACCCGAACCCCGCCGGCACTACGCGACCGGAAGGAAATCCCTTCGACCGGACAACGGATCGACTGCCCCGTAGAAGTCGCCAGCATGATCTGATCGTCAATCTCGACCGGGAAACAAGCCACGAGGGGACCACCACGTTGCGCCTTGTCCATAGCCGCCACACCCTGACCGCCACGGCCCCGCAGCGGGTAGTCATGGCTGGAAGACAATTTGCCGGAACCCCCTGATGTAATTGTCAGAATCAGGTTTTCGGCGGCCGACATTTCGGCATATTGCGCTTGGGTAAAGCTGTCTGAACCCGCGACCTCGTCTTCGTCGCTGTCTGGTTCGTCAGTCAGCCCGGCGATAGCGCGGCGCATTTTCAGGTAAGCAACGCGATCTTCCGCGCTGGCCTCAAAGTGGCGGATCACGGCCATGGAAACAACCTCGTCGCCTTTGGCCAGTTTGATCCCGCGCACCCCAACGGAAGAACGCGAGTTGAACACGCGCACATCCGTTGAGCGGAACCGGATCGCGCGACCCATGGCTGTCACCAGCATGACATCGTCTTCGTCCGAGCAGATCCGCGCATTGATCAGGCGGGTATCCGCATGGTCATCCTCGAATTTCATCGCGATCTTGCCGTTGCGCATCACATTGGTGAAATCGCTGAGTGCATTGCGCCGCACAGTGCCAGCAGAAGTTGCAAACATGATCTGGAGATCGTCCCACTGATCCTCGGGCACATCGACCGGCATAATCGCGGCGATGGAAATGCCTTGCGGGATCGGCAGAATATTGATGATCGCTTTGCCACGCGAGTTGCGACCACCCAGCGGCAAGCGCCAGGTTTTCAACTTGTAAACCATGCCGTCGGTGGTGAAGAACAACAAGGGTGTATGGGTATTGGCCACAAACAGCGTGGTGACGAAATCCTCGTCCTTGGTGGACATGCCCTGCAAGCCTTTGCCGCCGCGTTTCTGGGCGCGGTATTCGTCCAGACCGGTGCGTTTAATGTACCCCGAATTGGTGATCGTGACGACCATATCTTCGCGTTCGATCAGGTCTTCGTCGTCAAATTCACCAAGCGATTCAACGATTTCGGTGCGCCGTGGGACGGCAAACAACTCTTTTACTTCGTTAAGCTCACCAGCAATGATCGCCATGATCCGGTCGCGAGATCTGAGGATCGCCAGATAATCGGTGATTTTGCCGGCAAGCTCCTGCAATTCATCCGTGACCTCTTTGACACCCATGGCGGTCAGTCGTTGCAGGCGCAACTCCAGGATTGCGCGGGCCTGAGCCTCGGAGAGGTGATAGGTGCCGTCCTCGTTCACCGTATGGCTGGGATCGTCGATCAGGCGGATATATTCCACGATGTCATGGGCAGGCCAGGCGCGGGTCATCAGCTTTTGACGCGCTTGCGCAGGATCGGCCGAGGCGCGGATCGTTGCGACAATCTCGTCCACGTTGGAGACAGCCACCGCCAGACCACAAAGCAGATGGCTACGCTCGCGGGCTTTGCGAAGCTCAAATGCGGTGCGGCGCGCTACAACTTCTTCGCGGAAATCTATGAACGAGGTCAGAAATTTGCGCAACGTCAGTTGTTCGGGCCGCCCGCCGTTCAGCGCCAGCATGTTGCAGCCAAAGGAGGTCTGCATCGGCGTGAAGCGGAACAATTGGTTCAACACCACTTCCGGCGTTGCATCGCGTTTCAACTCGACCACCACGCGCACGCCAATCCGGTCGGATTCGTCCTGCACATGGGCAATACCCTCGATGCGTTTTTCCCGCGCCACTTCGGCGATCTTTTCGATCATCGAGGCCTTGTTCACCTGATAGGGGATCTCATCGACAACGATGGCATAGCGGTCCTTGCGAATTTCCTCGATCCGGGTTTTGGAGCGCAAAACAACGGACCCGCGTCCCTCGGTATAGGCCTTTTTCGCACCGGAGCGTCCAAGGATAATCCCCCCGGTCGGAAAATCCGGGGCAGGGATGTAATCCATCAACTCCAGCGAATCCAGATCAGGGTTTTCGATCAGCGCCAGTGTCGCATCAATCACTTCGCCAAGGTTATGGGGCGGAATATTGGTGGCCATGCCAACCGCAATACCGCCCGCGCCATTGACCAGCATATTGGGAAAACGTGCGGGCAGGACGGTCGGTTCCTGATCCTTGCCGTCGTAATTGTCCTGAAAATCGACCGTGTCCTTGTCGATGTCGGCCAGCAGGTAATTGGCCGATTTGGCCATTCTTACTTCGGTATAACGAAAAGCCGCCGCTTTATCGCCGTCCATCGAGCCGAAATTGCCTTGCCCGTCGAGCAAAGGCAGCGACATCGAAAAATCCTGCGCCATACGCACAAGGGCGTCGTAAATCGCACTGTCACCATGGGGGTGATATTTGCCCATGGCGTCGGCTACAGGCCGCGAGGATTTCCGGTAGGGCTTGTCGAAGGTATTTCCGACCTCGTTCATCGCGTAAAGAATGCGGCGATGAACCGGTTTCAACCCGTCGCGCAGGTCCGGAATCGCCCGGCTGACAATCACGCTCATGGCGTAATCGAGGTAGGAGGATTTCATCTCCTCTTCGATGGAAATCGTCGGGCCGGAAATGGCAGGCCGTCCGGCCTCGTTGTTTTGAGGATCTTCGATATCGTCGCTCACGGAATCTCTTTCTGCTCGGGCCCGCTAATTGATCAAAATCTATCGAATTTTCCGGCGGATTGCAAATCGACGGGCCTGTAATGCACCGGGTTTTGGTTTGTTTTAACGTTTTATTACAATGCCTTATGAGGCGATCCTAAACCCGGCTCATTTATTCAAATAATCGGGTTTGCGCACGGTGCCAAATTGCCGGGAATCACATTGCGCAAAGCTTTCATTTTTTCGCCACTTTTGCCGCGCAGACTGGTCTTTGCGAAAGGGGGTGATCCCGATGGACAACGGCGATTTGTCACTGATGCTGCAAGGCTATGGGATGACGACGGCTGAAATGTTTTACCGCATGCCGGATCACAGATCTATCCTGCAAACCTTCGTGTGGCAGCATATGGACCTGGCGCCTGATTATCCAAAAATGTTCGAATTTATCGAATTTTGGCAAAAAGAGATCGAAGGGCCGCTTCATTCTGTTCGATTTTCACATAAAACTCTGATCGCCCCAAATGAATGGCGCAACGTTGTCGGTGAATTTACCATCCACTGACGCCAAGGTCTTTGTTCCCCAAATACTCAAAAACCGCCGCATCAGCGGCGGCCTGGCCCAAGGCTTTGTGATCGCAGATCAAAAAGGCGCGGGAGCTCGCCCTTCAGGCTCTAAAACGGGATTTCATCGTCCATGCCGCCCGAGGGGCCCTGGTCAAAGCCACCGGAGGGGCCGCTGTCGTAGCTGCCGCCCTGATCGCCACCATAAGACGAGCCACCACCGCCATCGCCCCGACCTCCAAGCATCACCAGCTTGCCATCAAAGCCTTGAAGAACCACTTCGGTCGTATAACGATCCGCGCCGGATTGGTCCTGCCATTTGCGGGTTTGCAATTTGCCTTCGATGTAAACGGTCGAGCCTTTCTTCAGGTACTGCTCTGCCACGCGCACAAGCCCCTCCTGAAAGATTGCCACGGAATGCCATTCGGTTTTCTCGCGGTTTTCACCCGAATTCTTGTCCCGCCACCGCTCGGAGGTCGCAATGCGCAAGTTGCAGACTTTACCGCCGTTCTGGAACGTCCGTACTTCTGGGTCGCGCCCAAGATTTCCGACAATTATGACCTTGTTGACTGAACCTGCCATCGCATTTCTCCCCCGGTGACGAATCCGCATTTTGTGTTGCGCCTGTTAGACCAAACCAAAGGCGTAAAGAAAAGGTGTGTTTCCGCCGATCTTGGGGCGCGGGACTCCCATCTGATACGATTTGCGCTATATAGAGCGAAGGTCTGGCCATCTGGGGGGGGCGGGAATGCGGTTTTTGTTGTCCTTTGCATTGGCGCTTTCAATTGGTGGGGCAGCCTATGGCGGCGAGGTTAGAAAATCCTCGTCCAAAATTCCCAAACACCAGAAAAAGCTGTTGGATGGCCGTCTTGCCAAGCAATATGAGGGTTCCAAGAGGCTGTTACCGACCCATAAGTATATCCCGCGATATACCGGCGCTTACTCTGGCGAGTATCTGGCGATGGCCGAGGCCGCGGCAGTGAAATTCGGCGTTCCCAAGGATCTGTTCACCAGATTGATCCAGGCGGAAAGCAACTGGAACCCAAATGCCTTGTCGCCCGCCGGTGCCATCGGTCTGGCGCAACTGATGCCGGAAACAGCGGCGAAACTGGGCGTTGATCCGAATGATCCGCAAGCCAATCTTGAAGGCGGTGCACTTTACCTCAAGCAGCAATTTCAGCGTTTTCGCTCGTGGAAGCTGGCGATCGCCGCCTATAACGCTGGACCAGAAGCGGTCGAAAAATACGACGATGTGCCTCCGTTTCCAGAAACCCAGGCCTATGTGCTGACGATCCTTGGAAAATAGCGTCAAACAGCCTATCTGGGGGACCAGATCAAAAACAATAGACCTATTTCGCTTGTGAATGGTCACGTTTTGTTCCATTTATGAGGGAAAGGCCCCGCGCGGGTCAAAGCCGGGCAGGGGTGTCGCATGGCCGAGTTAAAGAACATCGAAATTCGCGGCGCACGCGAGCATAATCTGAAGTCGATTGACGTGACGATCCCGCGCGACAAACTGGTGGTGATCACCGGGCTGTCGGGTTCGGGCAAATCAAGCCTCGCCTTCGATACGATCTATGCCGAGGGGCAGCGTCGATACGTGGAATCGCTGTCGGCTTATGCCCGCCAATTCCTTGATATGATGCAGAAACCTGACCTTGATCATATCTCGGGTCTGAGCCCGGCGATCTCGATTGAGCAAAAGACAACCTCGAAAAACCCGCGCTCTACCGTTGGCACGGTGACCGAGATTTACGACTATATGCGTCTGTTGTTTGCCCGTGTCGGCACGCCTTATTCTCCCGCCACCGGACTGCCGATCGAGGCACAACAAGTCTCCGAAATGGTCGATCGGATCATGACGATGGAGGAGGGGACGCGGGCTTATCTGCTCGCCCCGATCGTGCGGGATCGCAAAGGCGAATATCGCAAGGAATTTCTTGATCTGCAAAAGCAGGGATTTTCCCGCGTGAAGGTGGATGGCGCTTTTTACGAGCTGGAGGATGCGCCAAAACTCGACAAGAAATTTCGCCACGACATCGACGTCGTTGTTGACCGGATCGTTGTGCGCGACGGTTTGGAAACGCGTCTGGCCGACAGCCTGCGCACGGCGCTGAACCTGGCCGATGGCATTGCGATCCTTGAAACTGCCCCAAAACCCGAAGACGGTGAGCCGGAGCGGTTTACCTTTTCAGAAAATTTTGCCTGCCCGGTTTCGGGCTTTACCATCCCGGAAATTGAGCCGCGGCTGTTTTCCTTCAACGCGCCCTTTGGGGCTTGTCCGCAATGTGATGGGCTGGGGCATGAGTTGTTCTTTGACGAACGTCTTGTGGTCCCGGACCAGACAATTGCGCTGTACGATGGGGCGTTGGCGCCCTGGCGCAAAGGAAAGTCACCCTATTTTCTTCAAACAATTGAAGCACTTGCCGCGCATTATGAATTTGATCGCGATGCGGCGTGGCGTGATTTGCCAAGCCATGCCCAGCAAGTGATGCTTTATGGTTCGGGTGAGGAAGAAATCAAATTCCGCTACGACGAGGGGGGCCGTGTTTACGAGGTGACCCGCGCTTTTGAGGGCGTCATTCCCAATATGGAACGCCGCTACCGCGAGACGGATTCCAACTGGATCCGCGAGGAATTCGAACGCTACCAGAACAACCGCCCTTGTGGCGTTTGCGAAGGCTACCGGCTGCGTGCCGAGGCTTTGGCGGTCAAAATTGACGGCCTTCACGCCGGGCAGGTGGTGCAAATGTCGATCCGGGATGCCCGCGATTGGGCGGAAAATGTACCGGCAAGCCTCAGCGATCAGAAAAACGAAATTGCCCGCGCGATCCTCAAGGAAATCCGCGAACGGCTTGGGTTTTTGGTCAATGTCGGGCTTGATTACCTGACGCTCAGCCGTTCGTCTGGCACGTTGTCTGGTGGCGAAAGCCAGCGTATTCGGCTTGCCAGTCAAATCGGCTCCGGGCTGACCGGCGTGTTATATGTTTTGGACGAGCCGTCCATTGGTTTACACCAGCGCGACAATGGCAGGCTGTTGGAAACACTCAAGAATTTGCGCGATCAGGGCAATACGGTCATCGTAGTCGAACACGACGAAGAGGCGGTGCGAACCGCTGATCATGTGCTGGATATCGGCCCCGGAGCCGGGGTGCATGGCGGGCGGATTGTCAGCCAGGGCACGCCCGAGGATATTGCCGCAGATCCTGCATCCATCACCGGGCAGTATCTGACCGGAAGCCGCGAAATCGCGATCCCGGCGCATCGTCGCGCGGGCAATGGCAAGGTGCTGCGGGTCGAAGGGGCGACCGGGAACAACCTCAAGAATGTCACCGCAGATTTCCCCCTTGGCACTTTCACCTGCGTCACCGGTGTTTCGGGCGGCGGGAAGTCAACGCTGACGATTGAAACCCTGTTCAAGACCGCCTCGATGCGGTTGAATGGCGCGCGCCAGACACCGGCCCCTTGCGAGGCGGTGAAAGGTTTGGAATACCTCGACAAAGTGATCGACATCGACCAGCGGCCCATTGGGCGCACACCTCGGTCGAACCCAGCAACCTATACCGGCGCGTTCACCCCGATCCGGGATTGGTTTGCCGGTCTGCCGGAGGCAAAAACCCGGGGCTACAAGCCGGGGCGATTTTCTTTCAACGTCAAAGGCGGGCGCTGCGAGGCCTGTCAGGGTGACGGAGTCATCAAGATCGAAATGCACTTTTTGCCGGATGTTTATGTCACCTGTGAAAGCTGTCAGGGCAAAAGGTACAATCGCGAAACACTGGAAGTTCTCTTTAAAGGCAAGAGCATAGCCGACGTTCTTGATATGACGGTTGAAGACGCCGAAGAGTTCTTTAAGGCGGTCCCTTCCATTCGCGAAAAGATGACGGCGCTGATGCGGGTCGGCCTTGGCTACATCAAGGTTGGCCAACAAGCGACGACGCTTTCGGGTGGAGAGGCGCAGCGTGTGAAGCTGTCAAAGGAACTGGCAAAACGCTCCACAGGGCGGACGCTTTATATCCTTGATGAACCCACAACCGGTCTGCATTTTGAAGATGTAAGAAAGCTGCTTGAAGTGCTGCACGAATTGGTCGAGCAGGGCAATTCAGTGCTGGTGATAGAACATAATCTCGACGTTATCAAAACGGCGGATCATATCATTGATATTGGCCCCGAAGGCGGGGACGGTGGCGGCGAAATAGTCGCCACGGGAACGCCCGAAGATGTGGCCGAAATCGGCGCAAGTTACACCGGGCATTACCTGAAAGAGATTTTGACCAAACGCCGGGTCGCTGCTGAGTAAGAGGCAACCCGGCGTTTAGGCAATGTCATTCAAGCCTCGGCTTCCGTGTCTGCAGCCGGTGCCTCATCCGCATCCATATTGGTATTGCGACCGATAACCGAATAAATCGGGCAGGTCGAAACCGCTGCGGTAAAGAGAAGATAAAGACCCACGAACAGAGCCACACCGCCATAGGCGAAACCATCTGCCGAAAAGTAGGTCGAAACCAAGATTGCAGCAGCTGCTGCGCGATATACCCGATCTTTCGGGCCTACATTATTTTTGAACATACCCATTCCTTTTTTGTCCCACCGCGGTTTTTTTATGCGGCAATACTAAACTTTAAGGATAAGTGTGACCAAATTTGGGAGATCGCGTGTATTGTTTACGGCACGGCAACATAAATTGAAAAACCACCTAATAACAAACGCTTAGTGGGTGGGATATTTTAGTGTTTTGACCGGATTTTAGGCGAGTTTCCCCTATTTGCCGCTTCTGTGCCGTTTTTCAAACCGTGGCAGCATGGCCGAAAAATCCTTTCCGGCACCGTCTTCATGCTCGACAAAAGACTGGTAAAGCGCTGTTGCTGCCGCCCCAAGGGGCGTGTCCGCATCGGCACTTTCCGCGGCCTGTTGGCTGAGACGCAGGTCTTTGAGCATCAGATCAGCGGCAAATCCCGGTTTATAGTCGTTGTCCGCAGGTGACTGTGGCCCGACGCCGGGGGCCGGGCAATAAGCGTTCATCGACCAGGAATACCCCGAGGATGTGGAGACGACGTCAAACATCTTTTGGCGATCAAGGCCGAGCTTGTCGGCAAGCGCAAAAGCCTCGCAAGTGCCGATCATTGTGATGCCAAGGATCATGTTGTTGCAGATTTTTGCGGCCTGACCGGCCCCGCTTTCACCGCAATGCACAGCTTTTTGCCCCATGATGTCAAAAAGCGGTTCGGCCTTGGCAAAAGCATCGGCACTACCCCCGGCCATAAAGGTCAACGTGCCAGCAGAGGCCCCGCCAATGCCACCGGAAACCGGCGCATCCACCGCCAAAAGGCCAGCGGCCACGGCCTGATCTGAAACTGCGCGCGCACTTTCAACGTCAACAGTGGAACAATCGACCAGCGCCGCACCCGTTGCCATCGCGGGAAGAACTTCAGCCGCAACGCTGCGCAGGATCGCGCCATTCGGCAGCATCGTGATCACTACGTCCTTGTCCGCAGCACACTCAGAAGCAGATGAGGCGGCAGAAACGCCCGAAGGGCAGGGCGCGGTCAGATCAAAGCCGCTGACCTCGTGTCCCGCGGCCGCCAGATTAGCGGCCATCGGCGCACCCATATTGCCAAGTCCAATAAAGCCGATCTTCATGAAAGTTGCTCCTTTAGGTTCAAACTGTCGTCACCAAGAGGCGACAGCATAAAGGTGATATTTTCCGACGTTACATCCGAGATTGCAGCATGACGCCAGGACGGATTGCGGTCCTTGTCGATGATTTGTGCGCGGATGCCTTCAAGAAAATCGCCGTGCTCCATCGCGCGAAACGTATAGCGATATTCCAGATGAAGGGCCGCACGAATGCCGCCATCCCGTCGCAGACGACGCAGCATTTCGATGGCAACAGCGGCTGAAAGCGGTGAGTTCCGGCGGATTGCTTTTAGCGTCTGGGCAGCAAACTCGCTGGATGACTTTTGCAATGCCACCTCGATTTCAATGAGTGTTTCAGCGGCGAAAAGCTGATTGATCTCCGATTCGTTCGCGCGAATTGGGGCTTCTTCAACGGGTGCTGCGAATTTTGTGATCACAGAAATATCGTCATCATTTTCAAGCGCTGCTATCAGATCCGGCCACATTAGCTCCGGTACGTAATGATCTGCAAAACCACAATAAATCGCATCCCAGGCTGACATTCTCGCGGCAGTTACCCCAAAATAATTCCCAAGCCGTCCCGGTGCCGCCGCCAGCAATTCCGAGCCACCGACATCTGGCACCAGTCCAATCCCGCATTCCGGCATGGCGATTTGCGAACTTTCCCCGACAATCCGATCAGACCCATGACAGGAAACACCAACTCCACCCCCCATGGTAAAGCCTTGCATAAAGGCGATGTAGGGTTTCGGATACTCGGCGATCCTGGCGTTCAGACGGTATTCGTCGCGCCAAAAGGTCTGGCCAAAGGCGAAATCGCCCGCGCGACCGGTGTCGTAAAGGTCCTGAATATCGCCGCCCGCGCAAAAAGCACGATCGCCAAGCGCATCTATGATCACCAGCTTGACGGTGTCATCGTTCCGCCATGCTTCCAGCGCGGCCTCAATCGCGCGGAGCATATCATAAGTCAGAGCGTTCAACGCCTTGGGCCGGTTGAGCGTAATCCGCCCCGCGTGGCCCGTCACGCGAATGTCGATATCCGCCATCAGGCGCGCTCGGCCATCAGGGATCTTGCGGTGATCAGGCGCATGATTTCATTGGTGCCCTCTAGGATCTGATGGACCCTTAAATCGCGCACAATCTTTTCGATGCCATAATCCGCAAGATAGCCATAGCCGCCATGCAATTGCAGGCAATCATTGGCGACCTTAAAGGCGGTATCGGTCACAAACCGCTTGGCCATCGCGCAAAATCTTGTTGCATCCGGGGCTTTGGTATCCAGCTTCCAGGCGGCTTGCCGCAGGAAGGTGCGGGCGGCTTGCAATTCCGTCTCCATGTCGGCCACACGAAATTGCAGGGCCTGAAACTGATCCAGCGATTTACCAAAAGCTTTGCGTTCGGTCATATAAGTCAGCGTCGCATCAAGGGCTGCTTGCGCGCCGCCAAGTGCACCTGCGGAAATGTTCAAACGCCCACCGTCAAGCCCGGCCATGGCATAAGTAAATCCCTTGCCTTCCTCGCCCACCAGGTTTTCACCGGGCACCAAACAATCGTCAAATTGCACTTGCGAGGTCGGTTGCGACAGCCAGCCCATTTTCTGCTCCAATGCACCAAAGGACAGGCCCTTTGCGCCGCTTTCCACGATCACTGTGGAGATCCCTTTCGGCCCGTCATCGCCCGTGCGCACCATCGTCACATAGGCGTCCGAATACGACCCGCCCGAGATGAACGCCTTGGTTCCATTTAGCTTGTAACCTTCGTTTGTTCGTTCCGCGCGGGTCTTCAAGGCCGCCGCATCCGAGCCGGAACCGGGCTCCGTCAGGCAATAGGAAATCACCTTTTCCATGGTGCACATCTTTGGCAGCCATTCGGATTTCAACGCGTCGGAACCAAATTTGTCGATCATCCCGCCACACATATTATGGATCGACAGGAAGGATCCGACAGATGGGCAAGCCATCGCCAGCGCCTCAAAAACCAGCGTCGCATCAAGGCGCGTGAGGCCCGATCCGCCGTAATCTTCCGAGACATAAATCCCCGCCAGACCAAGAGCACCGACCTTTGGCCAGAGGTCTTTCGGGATGGTCCCGGCCTTTTCCCAATCGCGGGCGAAAGGGGCGATCTCCTCCTGGCCAAAGGCGTAGGCCATGTCAAAAATGGCGGTCTGTTCTTCGGTTAACGCAAAATCCATCTTTGGGCCTTTCAACTGGTTGCGCGTGGCATATGGCGCAAATGTAACAAGAGTTTTTCGCCGCTCTAAAACCCTTCGGAAAATTCCGCGATCAGGCTTTTGACAATATCACGCAAGGCGTCCTGGTTGCTTTTTCCTTCGGCCAGGGCGGTCTGATAGACCATCCGTTGACGCGCAGCACTTGGACCGGCACGCGCCATTTCAACCGCGCGGGCAATCTCGGTCTCGGTGCCGAAAAAGGCGGCATCCTCGGCCAGCAATTCCTGCATTTCCTGCATCAGATCGACAAAGGGCGTGACACCGCCCGCGCCAAAATCAATCAGCCCTTCGGCCCCGCCATAACGCTGCGCACGCCAGCGGTTTTCGCCGATCAGGAAGCGGTCGTAAATCCGCCAGCGCTGGTTCTTTTGCCGCAACCGCCAAAGCATCCGCATCAGGGCCTGGGTCAAGGCGGCAATCGTCAAGGTATCTTCAAGGCGGGGCGAGACATCGCAGATCCGGCTTTCCAGCGTCGGGAAATTCGCTGACGGCCTGAGATCCCACCAGATTTTCGATGAATCCTCGATCGCGCCGGTATCAACAATCATCTGGACGGATCGCTCATATTCCCCCCACGAGGAAAAGCGTGGCGGCAGGCCGGTCCTTGGCAGATTGTCAAAAATCGTCAGTCGATACGAGGCCAGCCCGGTATCCATGCCATTCCAAAACGGCGAGGAGGCGGATAACGCCAGAAGATGTGGCAGGAAATAGGAAAACTGGCTCATCAGGTCGATCCGCACCTCGGGCCGGTCGATCCCGACATGCACATGCTGACCCGAAATCAGCATTCGCCTCCCAACCCCTGCCAAATCGCGGCTCAGCGCATCATAACGCTCGCGCTTGGTGTGATGCTGATCGCGGTAATCCGCAAAAGGATGGCAGGAGGCGGCAATCGGTGCGAGGCCAAAGCCACCCGCAACCCGCGCGATGGTTGCTCTCAGGTGCTGCAAATCTGCACGCGCCTCGGCGATGGAGCCACAAACATTAGTGCCAATCTCGATCTGACATTGCAGGAATTCAGGGCTGACCTGCCCCTCCAACTCGGCAACGCAAGCATCCATCAGCGCATCCGGCGCCTCGGCCAGATCGTAGGTTTCCTGATCGACCAGAAGATATTCTTCTTCGATCCCAAGGGTAAAACTGGGTGCAGTCATGCCAAAGCCTCCCTGAAGACAGGAAACCAAGTTTCAATCGGAAGGACAAGCGCTCCTTCTTTATGCGCAAAATATCCCGGGGGTCCGGGGGCAGCGCCCCCGGCCTGGAAAATTAATCCATCGTTGGAATGGAGAAATCCGCACCTTCCTTGGTGCCCGAGGGCCAACGCGCGGTGACGGTCTTGGTACGCGTGTAGAACTTGAACGAATCCGGTCCATGCTGGTTCAGATCGCCAAAGCCCGATTTTTTCCAGCCACCAAAGGTGTGATAGGCCAAAGGCACAGGGATTGGCACGTTCACGCCCACCATGCCGATGTTGATCCGGTTGGCAAAATCGCGCGCCGTATCACCATCGCGGGTGAAAATCGCGGTGCCATTGCCGTATTCGTGATCCATCGCCAGGCCAAGCGCCTCTTCATAAGACTGCGCACGCACGGTCGACAGGACGGGGCCAAAAATCTCTTTTTTGTAGATGTCCATGTCCTTTGTCACCCGATCAAACAGGTGCGGTCCGACAAAGAACCCCTCCTCGTAGCCTTGCAAGGAGAAGTCCCGGCCATCAACGACCAGCTCGGCACCTTGCTCAACGCCCGAATTCACCAGACCAAGGATGTTTTCCTTCGCCGCCGCCGTCACCACGGGGCCGTAATCGACGTCATTGCCCGAGGTATAGGGGCCGACTTTCAACGCCTCGACACGCGGCACCAGCTTTTCGATCAGCTTGTCTGCGGTCTCGTCACCTACAGGAACCGCCACCGAAATCGCCATGCAGCGTTCGCCCGCAGCGCCAAAACCAGCCCCAATCAGCGCATCTGCTGCCTGATCCAGATCCGCGTCCGGCATAATGATCATGTGGTTTTTCGCACCACCAAAACACTGCACCCGTTTACCGTTCGCACAGCCCGTGGCGTAGATGTATTGCGCAATCGGGGTGGAGCCGACAAAGCCGATGGACTGGATATCCTCGTGATGGAGGATCGCATCGACCGCTTCCTTGTCGCCGTTTACGACCTGCAAGACACCTTTGGGCAGGCCTGCTTCTTCAAGCAATTCGGCCAGCATCAAGGGTACGGACGGATCACGCTCCGAGGGTTTCAGGATAAAGGCATTGCCGCAGGCCAGCGCAGGCGCAAACATCCACATCGGGATCATGGCGGGAAAGTTGAAAGGCGTGATCCCGGCACAAACACCCAAAGGCTGACGCAGCGAATACATATCAATGCCCGGACCGGCACTGTCAGTGAACTCGCCCTTCAGCAAATGCGGGGCGCCGATGCAAAATTCGACGACTTCCAAACCCCGCACCACGTCGCCTGCGGCATCAGGCAAGGTTTTGCCGTGCTCGCGGCTGAGTGCCTCGGCCAGCTTGTCCATGTCGCGGTTCAAAAGATCGACGAATTTCATCATCACCCGCGCACGACGCTGTGGGTTCATCGCACCCCATGCCGGTTGTGCGGCGGCGGCGATAGCAACGGCCTGATCAATTTCAAACTGGCTCGCCAGCGGCACCTTGGCCTGAACCTCGCCGGTGGCGGGGTTGTAGACATCTGCAAAACGTCCCGATGTGCCTTTGACATGGGCCCCGTTCACGTAGTGGGTCAATTCCTGCATAACGCTTTTCCTTTGGGTTTCGAATGAAGTTGCCCCTCTATAGTCTTGCGTTTTTTCAATTGGCAGGCCAAAATTTCCAAAAGCGCCTTGCAGAATTGCAATATGACCATGGCAGAGCCGAACTGGGACGATCTGAGAATATTTCTGGCAGTTGCCAGACATCAAAGTCTTTCGGGTGCCGGCAAGACGCTGCGGCTCGACCCCGCGACCATCGGGCGACGTATTCAACGTCTGGAGGATCGTCTGGCGGCACGTTTGTTTATCAAGTCACCACAAGGGTATCACCTGAGCGAAGCGGGGCAGGACTTGCTGGATAAATCCGGCGAAATTGAACAAAACGTGCAATCCGCCTTTTCCGGCATAGAAGGTTCAGCGGGCGATCTTGGCGGCTCGATCCGCGTCGGCGCGCCTGATGGGGTTGCGAATTACCTGTTGCCGCAGGTGGTTGCCGCGATCTGCGATGAAAACCCGCGACTTTCAGTGCATATCGTAGCTCTGCCGCGGGTTTTTGATTTATCCAAGCGCGAGGCCGATATGGCGATCACCGTTTCGGCCCCGACAACCGGGCGGCTTACGGTGCAGCGGTTGACAGATTATCACCTGAGCCTGGCCGCAAGCGTTGATTATCTGGCAAGCCATCCGCCGATCAACAGCCGCGCCGATCTCGCAGAGCATCGCTTGATTGGATATATTCCGGACATGATTTTCGACAAGGAACTCGACTACCTGAAGGAGTTGGGTGACGGGCTGTCCGCGACGCTTTGTTCAAACTCCTTCTCGGTGCAATTGAACTGGGCGCGGCGCGGGGCCGGGGTGTGCATCGTCCATGATTTCGCCATTCCCGCAATGCAGGATCTGCGCCGGATTCTTGTGGATGAGGTGTCCATTGCGCGGGCATTTTACCTCGTGCGCCACGCCGATGATCGCAAGGTCGAGCGGCTGAACCGGTTTACCGAATTATTGGCGCGACAATTGCGTTTGGAACTGCAAAGACTGGAGGGCTTGGCTTGACAGAAAATTGCGCAAATGCAAGCCTGTAAGAAAGATTGTTTACCTCCGGAGGGGCCATGCTTGTTCAACAAATCCTGAGTGGAAAACCAAAACACGACATTGCCACCATCGCGTCCTCGGCGACGGTCTCGGACGCGGCCGGGATCCTGTCGGAACGCCGCATCGGTGCCCTTGTGGTATCTGATGCCCCCGGCGAGGTCGCGGGCATTTTTTCCGAACGTGATATCGTGCGCGAATTGGGCAAACGCGGCATCGCCTGCATGAGCGATTGCGTTGCCGATCTGATGACGAAAGACATCATCACCTGTGAAAAGGCCGACAAGGCCGATGCGGTGCTGCAAAAGATGACCGATGGACGTTTTCGCCATATGCCGGTTGTGGAAAACGGCAAAATGATCGGCATTATTTCCATCGGTGACGTCGTACAGGCGCGGCTTTCGGAAATGGCGATGGAAAATCAGGCCCTTGAAGGCATGATCAAAGGTTTCTAAACCGCGATAAATCATCCGTTGCACATCGGCGGATGAAACGGTCTGTTCGGGATCAGGTTGCACAGGGGCATATTATGCGCACAGGTCTATATCCCGGGACGTTTGATCCGATCACCCATGGGCATGTTGACATCATCCGGCGGGCCTGTTCGCTGGTTGACCGGTTGGTCATCGGGGTGGCGATCAATCGCGACAAGGGGCCGTTGTTCTCATTGGAAGAACGCGTCGCCATGATCGAGGCGGAATGCGTTGATCTGGTTGACAAAACAGGCGTCGAAATCGTCGCCCATCCGTTTGAAAACCTGTTGATAGACTGCGCCAATGATGTCGGAGCAAGCGTAATCGTGCGCGGCCTGCGTGCGGTCAGTGATTTTGAATACGAATTTCAGATGGTTGGCATGAACCGCGCACTTGACAGCTCGGTCGAGACGGTCTTTTTGATGGCCGATGCCAAGAACCAGGCCATCGCCTCGCGGTTGGTCAAGGAAATCGCCCGCCTTGGCGGGGATGTCAGCAAATTTGTACCCCCTGCGGTTTACGAGGCGCTGAAAGGCAAATATTCGGCCTGAAATTACCGGGCCCAAAATCTGTGAAAATCGTGGGTTTCTTTGCGTCGCCGAAATCTTTAGGTTCGCCGCAAAACAACGAGCAGGAGGCCCAAATGGCAGACGTTAACGAATCTGAAAACACGATCATCATCGAATTGAAGGACGGGCCGGTCAAAATCGCTTTGCTGCCGGACATTGCCCCTGGTCATTGTGAACGCATGAAGGAATTGGTTCGTGCCGGTGCCTATGACAATTGCGCCTTTCACCGGGTCATCGATGGTTTCATGGCGCAGACAGGTGACGTGGCCAACGGCAACATGGAAAAGGATTTCAACCTGCGCATGGCGGGAACTGGTGGTTCGGACCTGCCGAACCTCAAGGCGGAGTTTTCCGGCGTGCCACATGATCGCGGCACCATCGGGGCTGCGCGCAGCCAGAACCCGGACAGCGCAAATTCGCAGTTCTTCATCAACTTTTCGGACAACCATTTCCTGAACCGTCAATACACAGTCTATGGCCGGGTGGTTTCGGGCATGGAGCATGTCGACAAAATCGCGCGGGGCGAGCCGCCGATGAACCCGGATCGGATGATCTCGGTCAAAATTGCTGCGGATACAGAGTGATGCGCGGCGTCGTTATAGCCCTGGGGGCTCTGGCACTTGCCATCGGTGCGGTGGTTTTCTGGCCAAATGCCGATCGCCTGAACGGTCTGTCCAACATTATTGACACGGATGGCGCCGAAGGTAATCCGGTTCTTGTGATCGAGGTTGGCGGTCAGGCCAAAGGCGAAATCGAGATTGAATTGTTGCGCGACGTCGCGCCCAACCATGTGGCGCGGATCGTCTCACTGGCTGAAAACGCGGCCTATGACGGGGTTGTATTTCACCGCGTCATTGCGGGGTTCATGGCGCAAACCGGCGATGTGCAATTTGGTAAACGGGGTGGCGGGACACTTGGACGGGCAGGTACCGGCGGTTCGGACGGCGCTGATCTGTCGGCAGAGTTTTCCGATATTTCTTTTACGCCCGGCACCGTTGGCATGGCGCGTGCGCAGCATCCTGACAGCGCCAATTCGCAGTTTTTCATCATGTTTGCCGATGCCCCGTTTCTGGACGGGCAATACACTGTGATTGGCAGGGTGATCGCTGGCATGGATGTGGTGAATGCGATCAAGAAGGGCGATCCAAACCTGAATGGCCTGGTCTCCGAACCCGATTACATGGTGTCGGTCAGCGTCAAAGTGCCTGAAAATTGATCGCGAAACGGGGCAAGGCGTATTATCCTTGCCCCCGATCATTTCGCGCAGCCGAAGTTTGATCTAAGCCCCGCACGCGAAATTCCGCCCCCCTGGGCGCCCCTCGGATAGGCTGATCAACGGCCAATGCCAGCGCGTCACCTCTGCGTGAGGCCATCTGTCTTTTCACGCAGACCTCTGCCAGTCTTTGATCGAGATAACGGGTCAGGAGGAAGACATGGTTGGACGGTTACAAACAGGCCTGGTTGCGGCGGCATTTGCGCTGGTTGCAACAACGGCCGGGGCGCAGGTTAACTTTTGGAAACTGGAGTGGCCGAATACGGATTTTGAACGAACGTCGGTGGATTTCGCTGAAATACTGAGTGGCGGGCCGCCAAAAGACGGCATTCCAGCGGTGGATAACCCGGAATTCATCATAGCGTCGACAGAGGATCGTCTGGGGGACCGCGAACCTGTGATCACCCTGGAGCTGGATGGGCAGACCCCACGCGCCTATCCGATACGCTATCTGACCTGGCACGAAATCGTCAATGACGTGATCGGCGGTCAAAATGTGACGGTGACGTTTTGCCCGCTTTGCAACTCGGCGCTGGTGTTTGACGGCAAGGTTAACGGCGAGGTGCGGACCTTTGGGGTTTCCGGCAAGCTCAGAAATTCTGACATGGTGATGTATGACCGCCAGACTGAAAGCTGGTGGCAACAGGCAATCGGCGAAGGCATTGTTGGTGAGCATGTCGGCGATCTACTGACGCCATTGCCAAGCTGGATGGAAAGTTGGGCTGAATTCAAGACCCGAAACCCCGAGGCACTGGTGATGGATGAACCCAAAGCGTCGCGCCCCTATGGCCGCAATCCATATGTGGGCTACGATGGGTCCACGCGGCCTTTCCTTTACAATGGCGAAATGCCACCTCATGGGGTGCCAGCGCTGATGCGGGTGATCCGGGTCGGAGATCGCGCCTGGACCATGGGCCGACTGGCTGAAGAGCAGGAAATCACCGAAGCCGGGGTTACGATCTCCTGGAGCGCTGGACAGGCGTCAGCGCTTGATTCAGCGCGCATTGAAAGCGGCAAGGACGTTGGTACGATCCGGGTGCGCGATGCCAATGGCAAGGATATGCCGCATGATGTGATGTTTGCTTTTGCCTTTCACGCCTTTTTTCCGGACGGCGAATGGATGCTGAAATAGGCCGGTTAAAAACTCAAAAGGCCAGGCAATCATTGGCCCGGCCTTTTTTTGGGTTTCAGAACCAATAACGCCCCGCATGGGTTGGAGCACACGGGGCGTCTTGGGAGGCCCAAACGCGGTTTTGGACCTACGGGGGGACTGATTTTCACTGTCGCCTCGCCGCAGCCGCCGATCGGGCATTTCAGCCAAAATCGCGGAACGCGGCATTTTTTGTACTGTTTTCCCCTTTGGCCCCGGCATTTTGCTGCCATCGGCCTTTTCCAATTCCCGGGTAAATCGTAGCAGTTTTTGCGTGGGTAAAAAGTGGAAAAATGAGCGAAATCAATCCAGTATGTGGACAATTTTATCCACAGATATGGATTGTTGACAGCTTGGAACCAATCAGGTGAGTTTCAGGAGGGCATGACGTTTTTTGCCGGCGCTGAGTTTTACAGTCGCCGCAAGTGATTCCCGGCTGATCATCGGCCCAAATTCGGAGGCTGGTGTGTCATTTATCCGCGCCCCACCATCAGCAATCAGCCGCTTGGCTTCCTTGCCCGAGGTGGACAAGCCGGACTTCACAAAAGCCTGCACCACCGAAAGACCGTCATCCGACAAGTCGTCCACGCAAAGCAGGGTCGTTGGCAGATCATCTCCGGCACCGCCCTTTTCAAAAACTTCCCGTGCGGTTGCCTCGGCCGCCTTCGCAGCCTTGGCCCCATGAGCCAGCGTTGTGACGAGATTGGCAAGCGTCACTTTTGCCTCGTTGATTTCCGAGCCTTCAAGCGCTCCCAAACGGTCACATTCATCCACTGGCATTTCGGTATAGAGCTTCAGGAACCGTCCAACATCAGCGTCCGTTGTGTTGCGCCAGAATTGCCAGAATTCATAGGGCGAGCGCATGTCAGCGTTGAGCCAAACCGCGCCATCCTGGCTTTTGCCCATCTTCTTGCCGTCCGATGTGGTCAGCAAAGGCGACGTCAGACCATAGACTTCCGACGACAGGATGCGCCGCGTCAAGTCGATCCCGTTAACAATATTGCCCCATTGATCCGAGCCGCCCATTTGCAAAAGGCACCCGTAACGGCGATTTAACTCCATGAAATCATAGGCTTGCAGGATCATGTAGTTGAACTCGAGAAACGACAGGCTTTGCTCGCGGTCGAGCCGCGATTTCACACTTTCAAAGGACAACATCCGGTTGATCGAAAAATGCCGGCCCACGTCACGCAGAAAGTCAAGGTAGTTGAGCCCATCGAGCCATTCAGCATTGTTCAACATCACCGCGTCGGTCGCTTGATCGCCAAAAGTCACATAGGAGGCAAAAACCTGCTTGATGCCGTCGATATTGGCGTTGATGTCGTCTTCGCTCAGGAGCGGACGTTCATCCGCGCGAAAGGACGGATCGCCCACTTTGGTCGTGCCACCACCCATCAAAACCAACGGCTTGTGTCCGGTTTTTTGCAGCCAGCGCATCATCATGATCTGGATGAGCGAGCCGACGTGCAACGACTTGGCCGTCGCATCAAAGCCGATATAGGCCGGGGTGACGCCCTTGATCAGCGCGTCGTCCAGCCCTTGCAGGTCGGTGCAATCGGCCAGAAACCCGCGCGTTTGCATCTCGTGCAGAAAGTCGGATTTCGGGTGGTAGGTCATGGTCATCTTTCGTAAGCGTTAGATTGGCGCTCCATAACGAGCGAAACGGTGAAAAGGAAGAGCCAATGGCCGAGGATCAGGGGAAATGGGTGTTGGGTTGCATGTCCGGCACTTCCATGGATGGGGTGGACGCCGCGATGATCCTGACGGACGGCGAGGAAGTCTTTGAATTTGGCGCAACCGGTTTTCGCCCCTATAGCGAAGGCGAACGGTCGGTTATCGCGGCGGCGCAAGGCAAATGGCCCGGCGAAGCGGGTGTGGCGGAGGCCGCAGAAGTAGTGGAAACCGCCCATGCCGAGTTGATTTCGCGCTTTGGCGGTGTGGAACTCGTGGGGTTTCACGGCCAGACCTTGGCGCATGATCCGGGTGGTCGCGGGACACATCAGGTCGGGGATGGGGCGCGATTGGCGGCTATGAGTGGCCATCCCGTGGCTTGGGATTTTCGCAGCGCCGATGTCGCCGCAGGTGGGCAGGGTGCGCCTTTGGCCCCGTTTTACCACTTTGCCTTGGCGCGTAGAACTGCCGAGGGGCCGCTTGCGTTTTTGAACCTTGGCGGCGTTGGCAATGTGACGTTTGCCGACACCACCAAGTTTTCCCCGGAGTCCGATGGTGCTTTGCTGGCCTTTGATACCGGTCCTGCAAATGCACTGATGGATGATTTTTGCCGCGAACGCACGGGGCTGGCCTGTGATTACGGCGGGGCATTGGCGGCTTTAGGCAAGGTCGATTGGGATGTCGTCAACGCCTTTATGGCGCAGGATTATTTTCACGCCAAACCGCCAAAATCCCTGGACCGCAATGATTTTGCGGGCTTGCAGCAAAACATTAGGGATCATTCCGATGTGGATGGCGTGGCGACCCTGGCGGCGGCCACTATTGCCTCCGTGAAGGCGGCGTTTGTGGTGCATGGCAAGGGTTTTGAGCGGGTGCTTGTCTGTGGTGGCGGGCGCAAGAACGATCATTTGATGGCAGGTTTGCGCGCCGCACTCAGCCAGACCGTCGAGGATATTGATGATGCCGGGTTTGATGGGGATATGTTGGAAGCGCAGGCGTTTGCCTATCTCGCGCTGCGCGTGGAGCGGGGATTGTCCCTGTCGGCCCCGGGCACGACGGGCGTTGCCAAAGCGCTGAGTGGCGGTCGGATGAGCTTGCCGGGCTAAGCCCTTGGGATATCAAAGTCTTTTGGTGCGAGGGTAAAGCCATCAAACTGGAACCCCGGTGTCACGGTGCAGCCGACAAGACACCAGTTCTGACCGGCTTTGGCGGCTTGCCAGTGGCCCTTGGGCACCACGATTTGAGGGTTTCCGATGGCAAGGTCCGGACCCAGGATGTGGTCGGTTGCCGGGCCGCTGTCTGTTTCGGAAATCGAGAGTGTGAGCGGGCAACCGGCGTAGAAATGCCAGATTTCATCGGCATCGACGCGGTGCCAATGGGAGTTTTGTCCGGCCTCCAACAGATAATAGATCGCCGTGCCAAAGGGACGGTCGGGGCCGTTTTTTGAGGCAAAGGTCTCGCGGTACCAGCCGCCCTCGGGGTGAGGACGGAGGTCGAGTTTAGCGATGATCTCGGCGGCGTTCATGGTGTCAGGGGCCGGGTTATTTGAGTATTTTTGCAAAGAAGAAATCAGCGCAGGATGGAGCGTCCGGCGTATTCTGCTGAGGACCCCAGCATTTCTTCGATGCGGATCAACTGGTTGTATTTGGCTAGCCGGTCGGAACGCGCAAGTGAGCCGGTTTTGATCTGGCCGCAGTTGGTCGCCACCGCGAGGTCGGCAATGGTGGCATCCTCGGTCTCGCCGGAGCGGTGGCTCATCACATTGGTGAAGCCGGCCCGATGCGCCATGTCAACGGCGCGGAGCGTTTCGGTGAGCGTGCCGATCTGGTTGACTTTAACCAGCATGGAATTGGCGGAACCGCGTTTGATCCCTTGTGAAAGTCGGTCAGGATTGGTGACAAACAGGTCATCGCCAACAAGTTGTACCTTATCGCCAAGCGCATCGGTCAGGGCCTTCCAGCCGTCCCAATCGTCCTCGGACATGCCGTCCTCGATCGAGATGATCGGGTAGTCGTTCACAAGGGCGGCAAGATAGGCGACGTTTTCATCCGAGGTCAGGGATTTACCTTCACCCTCATAGACATATGCGTCGTTCTTAAAGTATTCTGTGGCCGCGCAATCAAGTGCCAGGTAGATGTCTTCACCGGGTTTGTAGCCTGCTTTTTCGATGGAGCGCAGGATGAAATCCAAAGCGTCACGGGTGGAGGAAAGGTTCGGTGCAAAGCCACCTTCATCGCCGATCCCGGTGGAAAGGCCAGCGTCTGAAAGTTCCCCCTTCAGCGTGTGAAAAACTTCCGAGCCCATGCGCACCGCATCGCTGAGGGTTTCGGCGGCGACCGGCATGATCATGAATTCCTGAATATCAATCGGATTGTCGGCATGTTCGCCGCCATTGATGATATTCATCATTGGAACTGGCAGAACCCGGGCCGAGGTGCCGCCGACATAGCGGAAAAGCGGTTGTGTGGTGGATTCAGCCGCCGCTTTGGCGGTTGCCAAGGACACCCCAAGGATCGCATTGGCCCCGAGGCGGGCTTTGTTGGGAGTGCCGTCAAGCTCGATCATCCGCTCGTCAATTGCGACCTGTTCGGTGGCATCAACCCCAAGCAGCGCCTCGGCAATCTCGCCGTTTACGGCCGCTACGGCTTTCAAGACGCCCTTGCCTTTGTAACGGGATTTGTCGCCATCGCGCAGTTCCACCGCCTCATGTGCGCCGGTGGAGGCCCCGGAAGGGACAGCGGCGCGGCCAAAGGTGCCGTCTTCCAGGATGACGTCCACTTCGACGGTGGGGTTGCCGCGGCTATCCAGAATTTCGCGGGCGGTGATATCAATGATGGCGCTCATCTCGGGCAATGTCCTTGTTTGTCGGTTTGGCGCTTCTCTAACAAGGTGGCCCGGACTTGGAAAGGGATCAGGTTGCCGCGTTCTGGCGGTGTTCGCGCGCGAAGGTGTAAAGGCCCGAGGCAACCACGATGACAACGCCGATCAGCATGATCATGTTGGGATTTTCGCCAAAGGCGTAGTAGCCGATGATCAGTGCAAAAACGATCCGCGAATAGCGAAAAGGGGCAACAACAGCGACATCGCCAAGGCGCATGGCGGCGGTGATGCCGTATACGCCGACAATGGCAAAAAGGCTGGCCCCGGTCATCAACCAGAGGTCCAGACTGCTGGGCACGATCATCGGGCCGTTGAAAAACGAAAAAACCAAACCGGCGACTACCAAAGCGGCAAAGCCATAGGCGGACAGGCGCACGGTTGAAATTCGCGCAGGCGTGGCACGCATCGCTAGGTCGCGGATGGTGAGGCCAATCATGCCTTGAACGGCAAAGAGGCTTTCAAGACGAAAAGCATCTGTACCGGGCTGGATGATCATCAAAACACCGACGAGGCCAACAAAAATCGCGCTCCACCGTCGCCAGCCGACGGATTCGCCCATGAAAAGGGCCGCACCAAGCGTGACGGCAAGGGGGGTGGCCTGAATGATCGCAGAGGCCGAAGAAATCGGGATCAGGATCAGGGCGGTGACAAAGCCAAGTGTGCCGAGAATTTCGCCAAAGTTTCGCAACAAAACAGCGCGGTCAAAGACGTCCATGGAAAACAAGGGTTCGCGGCGCAAGCCTGTCCAGATCGCAAAGACGATTGTGCCGACGACCCCCATCAGAAAGATCACCTCGGAGGTTGGCAAGCGTCCGCCGGTCATTTTGATAAACATGTCAGCTATGGCAAAGAACACCATCGCGACCAACATGAACGCGATGCCGCGCAGGTTTTCCATGCATTGTCCTTAAGATTTGGAACCGGGTTTGGGTTCCAGCGGTTCGCCAAACAATTCCATCTTGTGACCCTTGAGCTTGTAGCCCAGGCGCCGCGCGATCCTTTCCTGAAGCACTTCGATTTCCGGGTCGTAAAACTCGATGACATCGCCGGTTTCGAGGTCAAAAAGATGATCGTGATGGTCGCGTTTGGCGTCCTCGTAGCGGGATCGGCCATCGCCGAACTCCAGACGCTCGATAATGCCTTTTTCGTCAAAAAGTTTGACGTTGCGATAAACCGTGGCCAGCGAAATGCCGGGATCAATGGCCGAAGCGCGGGCGTAAATCTCTTCAACATCCGGGTGATCGCGTGCGTCATCAAGGACTTGCGCGATGACCTGGCGCTGACCCGTCATACGCAAGCCTTTGGCCTCGCACCGTTCGATAATCGTGTCCGCCACGTTGTCCCCCGAAAACTTATGTTGTGCTTTTAGCGCCTAGGGCCACGAGTGGGAACCTTAAAGAGAGCGCTCTGAGAATTTCGCCTTCCAGCATTTTAGCGGCTAACCCGGCGATCCCGAAAGTGGCGCACGGTTTGCCTACATCAACTCCGGTTCGCGACCCAGACGTTTGGCAAGCGGGGCGACGGTCAGGCCCTGAATGATGATCGAGAACATCACAACGATATAGGTCGCGGTCAGGATCAGCGGTTTGTATTCGCTGTCCGGCAGGCTGAGTGCCAATGCCACCGAGATCCCGCCTTTTAGCCCACCCCAGGTCATGATCGGGATGACACCGGGGGAGAAGGTTCGAAACGGGCTGAGGATCATTATTGGCAGGCTGACGGCGGCCAGACGGGCCAGCAGCGACAGGCCGATGGCAAAAATGCCGGCAATCAAGGCATCCTCGGTAAAGGTCAGGGCCAGCACTTCGATGCCGATCATCAGGAACAGTATGGCGTTCAGAATTTCGTCGATCAGTTTCCAGAAAGCGTCAAGGTAGGCGCGGGTTTCTTCAGACATGCCATGTTTCATGCCAACATCGCCAATGAACAAGCCAGCGACCACGGCCATGATCGGCCCGGACATGTGAAGGGCAATCGCGAGTTCGTAGCCACCAAAGGCAAGGCCGAGGGAAATCAGCACCTCAAGTGCAAAGTCGTCGATACGCTTCATCACCTGAAAGGTCAGCCAGCCAAGGACCGCGCCAAGAAGTGCGCCGCCGCCTGCCTCCTGCAGGAACAACAGGCTTGCGGCCCAAAGACCCTGATCCGTTTGATTGTCGCCGGGAAAGGCGATGCCGACTAGGACCAGGAAAACGACATAGCCGACGCCGTCGTTAAACAGGCTTTCCCCCGCGATCTTGGTCTCGAGCGTTTTGCGCAAGTTCGCCTCGCGCAGCACGCCCAGAACGGCTACGGGATCGGTCGGTGAAATTAGGGCGCCAAAAACCAATGCGACCACCAGTGGCATGCCGGTAATCCAGGAAAAACCAACGCCTGCGATGACCGTGGAAAGGGCGACGCCCATTGTGGCCATCAGGGCGACGACGCGGGCCTCCGCGCGCAAGTCGCCGAGTTTGACGTGCAAAGCGCCTGCGAAAAGCAAAAGCCCCAACATGCCTTCCAACAAGGCTTCGGAAAAATGCAGATCATTGACCAATTTGCGGATTTCGTCCGTTGCGCGAAGACCGGGGAAAGCAGCATCAATGCCGATCACTCCCAAAGCGGCGAAGAGCGCCACCACCAGAATACCAATGGAGGAGGGTAGACGGAGCAAAAAGTAATTCACCGCACCAAAGGCCCCGGCAAGGACGATCAAAAGGGCGGCGGTTTGTAAAAGTGTCATCGGAAATCCTGTTCACGCTTGCAAACGATGTAACCCAGGGGTCGCTTGCATAAAAGGTCGAAGGCGGAATCGGGCTTGACCTTAGGTCCGCTCGTTGGTCTGTCGTGACATCATCCGGAGGGCAAAATGAGCCGAAAAACAAGTATTGATCTTTATGGCGGCGCAGCCCTTTTGGCCTTGTCGCTGATGCTTGGCCTCAATCAGGTGCTGATCAAAGTCACAAACGATGGATTGCAGCCGGTATTTTCTGCCGGATTGCGGTCAAGCGTTGCGTTTTTCTGCGTGCTGGCCTGGGCGATGTGGCGCGGCAAGACGTTGACGATCCGTGATGGCTCGTTGATTGCCGGGATGATCACTGGTGTTCTTTTTGCGGTCGAGTTCGTGTTTTTGTTCCTTGCGCTTGATTATACGACGGTCGCGCGGGTCTCGATCTTTTTCTATTCGATGCCGATCTGGATGACGATCGGGGCGCATCTTTTCCTGCCAGACGAGCGGATCACGCCACAAAAGATGTTGGGGCTAAGCCTGTCAATGATCGGTGTCGCCTGGGCGTTTGCGGATCGCGGCGCGGGTGGTGGCTCGATCATCGGTGATATTCTTTGCACAATCGGAGCCATGTGCTGGGCGGCGATTGGGCTGATCGCGCGGGTCTCCAAGATGAACCGCGCGGTGCCGGAAATGCAGCTGCTTTATCAATTGTCGGTCTCAGCGGTGATCCTGTTGCCACTGTCCTTGCTGTTTGGTCCCTTGATTCGGGATTTGCAGCCTATCCACGTCCCGCTTTTCATGATCATGGCAATCGGCGTGGTTTCCATCGGCTTCCTGAGCTGGTTCAAGATTCTTTCGATCTATCCGGCCAGCGAAATGGCGTCCTATTCCTTCCTTGCGCCGGTTTTTGGGGTGATTTTTGGCTGGTTGTTTCTGGACGAAAAGATCGGCGTGACAATCATTGGGGCCTTGACGTTGGTGTCGTTGGGTATTGTGCTGATCAACCGAAAACCGAAGATCAGCGTGCCGCCAAATTGACATCCGCCCAGATCGGTAGGTGATCGGAGGCCATTGCGGCCGCGCCTTTTTCATGGACCCCTGCATCCAAAAGCTCAAAGCCCTGACCAAGAGCGATCCGATCAAGCGCTGCGATTGGGCGGGCGGCATGAAAACTGCGTCCCGGTGCATGGGTGGTGAAATCCGAACCAAGGGTCTCCAGACCTTTATGGGGCGACCATTCGTTGAAATCGCCAAGCAGCAGGGTTGGTGCGGCTTTCATATCCTCCAACGCAGTGCGGATCGCGTCGAGTTGCAACAACCGGTGACGGCGCATCAACCCGAGATGCAGACCCACAATCCGCATGGTGCGGCTTTTCAAGCGAATGTCAGCGATGATCGCGCCGCGCGGCTCCAACCCCGGTAAATGCAGACCCTTGGCGGTGATCACCTCGGTGCCTTTGCGCAGAAGCAGGGCGTTACCGTGCCATCCCAGACTGTCGCCGTCCGGATCATCCGGGGAAAGTGGCACCGGGAAAAAGTCGCTTTCAACCTCGATCATATTGGCAGGCAGGGCGGCGGGGCGCTGGCCCAAGCGTTTGTCCGCCTCCTGAAGCGCGATCACATCGGTATCAAGCGCCGAGATCACCCCCATCACCCGTTCGGGCGAGCGCAGCCGGTCAAGACCCACACATTTGCGGATATTGTAGCTGGCGACCCTGAAAGAAGCCGCGTCAGGGGTGCTTTTGCAGTCCATAAACCCTATATGGGCGGCAAGCGGCTGATTTTGAAGTGAGCTCAACCGCGCGGGCGACGGATCGGCGGAATATGGATTTTCAAAACCAAAATGTCATCGTCAAACTGATCTGGGCCGGATTGCTTGTCGCGGTATGTGTAGCGCTGTTCACCGCGCGTTGGTCACTTGCCTTTGTGGCACTAGTGACTTTTGCATTGACCCTGTTCCCGACATTTTTTGTCGAGCGGTTTCAAATCAAACTACCGCAAAGCTTTATCGTTCTTATCGTCAGCTTTGTCTTTGCCACGATCTTTCTGGGCGAGGCTTTCGATTTTTACGAGCGTTACTGGTGGTGGGACATCACCATGCACGGGGCCTCCGCGATCGGTTTTGGCCTGATCGGTTTCCTTTTTGTGTTCATGCTTTTTGAGGGGGATCGCTACCGCGCACCTCCCGTTGCGCTGTCCTTCATCGCTTTTTGCATTGCGGTTACAATTGGCGCTGCCTGGGAGATTTTTGAATTTAGCATGGATCAGATTTTTGGCCTGAACATGCAAAAATCAGGGTTGCTGGACACTATGGGCGATCTGATTGTCGATATGATCGGCGCGGCCATCGGGGCGATTGCCGGGTTCTTTTTCCTCAAGCGTTGGCGGTTCATCGGCCTTGCCTACATGATCCGTGATTTTGTTAGGACCAACCGGCATTTCTACGCCAAGAACGACGACGACTAGGGCACCTTGGCCCTAGCCTAGACGCGCGATGCGTTCGACCAAAAGGTCATAAAACCCTTCCGCATCCAACCCGCCAATAAAGGTCGCATTGGGCGTGCGATCCGTTACACCCCACCAATCGGCCACGGTCATGCCGCGCGTCAGAGCGGAGTCGAGTTCGATTTCCACATTGATCCGCCGGCCCGTGAAAAGGTCGGGTTTTAACAAGTATGCGATGACACAAGGATCGTGCAGCGGCGCCCCTTCGGAGCCGTATTTTTCTATATCGAACCGCTCGAAGAAATCTGTCAGTTCTGCTACGGCGGTGCCGACCGCACTGTTGAGGGCGCGAAACTTGTCGATGCGATTTCTGGTGGTCAGCGCCTTGTGGGTGACATCGAGCGGCATCATCACTACGTCAACGCCAGATTTAAGCACAATATCAGCGGCTTCCGGATCGACGTAAATGTTAAACTCTGCGGCGGGCGTGGTGTTCCCAACCTCGAAATAGGCCCCACCCATCAGCACGATCTGGGCAATCCTATCGGCAATGTCCGGGGCTTGCTGCAAGGCCGTTGCAATGTTGGTCAAGGGGCCAAGGGGGCATAGGGTGACGCTGCCTCTTGGCTCGGTTCGAAGGGTTTCTATGATGAAATCAACGCCGTGACCGTCTTGCAGTGGCATGTTCGGTTTTGGTAAGTTTGGCCCATCCAATCCTGTCTTTCCATGCACATATTCTGCTGTGACCAACTTGCCTTTCAAGGGGTGGTCGCAACCAGCAAAAACCTTTACCTCCGGGCGACCAGCGAGTTCGCAGACCTTTCGGCAGTTCACTTCGGTCAGCGCCAGTGGGACATTGCCAGCAACCGCCGTGATGCCCAAGACCTCCAATTCCTCGGAGGCAAGTGCCAGCAGGATTGCCACCGCGTCGTCCTGACCGGGGTCGGTGTCGATAATGATTTTTCTGGCCATCTGATCCTCCACGTCTGAGCGCGTAAGTTGCCTGCACCGCGCACTGTTGTCCAGCGACACCGGAGGGTTGCGGGGGCTTGCCTAATGGAATGCATTCAGGCCCTATGGTGTGATCTCAAAGGGGGGGTGATGAAATGCCTGTACTTAATCGCATTGGCGAATTTTCTGACGATATGAAAACCTGGCGGCGTTATCTGCATGAAAACCCCGAACTGCAATATGACTGCGTGAACACCGCCGCTTTTGTTGCTGAAAAGCTTGAAGAATTCGGGGTTGACGAATTGCACAGCGGGATTGCGAAAACCGGGATTGTCGCGATTGTTAACGGCAAGGGCGCGGGGCCGACGATTGGTTTGCGTGCGGATATGGACGCGCTGCCGATTGTCGAGGAAACCGGGCTGGACTATGCCTCCAAAATACCCGGCAAGATGCATGCCTGTGGCCATGACGGTCACACAACCATGCTGCTGGGGGCCGCGCGATACCTTTGCGAGACGCGCAATTTCACTGGTCGCGTCGCTCTGATCTTTCAGCCCGCCGAGGAGGGAGAGCGCGGCGCGCTTGCCATGGTCGAAGCCGGGATCATGGATGATTTCGACATCAAACAAGTCTTTGCCCTGCACAACCTGCCGAATGCGCCGACCGGGCATTTCATGATGCGTGAAGGTGCTTTTCTGGCCGCCGCCGACGGGTTTGAGATTGTCGTGCAGGGGCGCGGAGGCCATGCCGCGATGCCTCAGGAAACCCTGGATCCTATTCCGGTGGCTGCCAATATATACGCTGCCATTCAGACGATTTCATCGCGCAACCTTCATGCCCGTGACAATACGGTTATTTCGGTCACGATGTTCAACGCAGGCACCGCCTTCAACATTGTGCCGGATACGGCCTTTCTGGCGGGCACCTTTCGGACATTGGACAAGTCTTCGCGCGATGTGGTGGTGCGACGGCTAAAGGAAATCTGTGACTTCACCGGCCGCGCCTTTGGCTGCGAGGTGCGCTATCACGCAAAAGCGGCAGGGCCCGCGACGGTCAATCACCGCGAACAAACCGCTTTCGCGGCGCGTGTTGCGCAAGGTGTTTCGGGGGCCGAGAAGGTGAATGCCGAGGCCGAACCGATCATGGGATCCGAAGATTTCAGCTATATGCTTGAAGCACGCCCGGGTGCTTATGTTTTTCTGGGTGCGGGCGAGGGGGCGGATCTGCATCATCCGAAGTATGACTTCAACGACGAGATTTCGCCAATCGGTGCGTCTTATTTCGTCAAACTGGTCGAAGAAGCACAGCCCCTTAAATCATAGGGACTGTGCGATTGTTGTGGCCTTACGGGGCTAGTTGTCGAATTGAACCTCTTCAACCATTCGAAGGGCATCGGGGCGCAGTTCTGCCAAAGCTTGCAGGTTTACTGAATCAGGCGTGAAGCTGCCCCAGCTTGCCACCCGTTCGGAAATCGGGGTGCCGGGCAGAACCGGGTATTCGTAGTTGGTTTCCGCGTAAATCGCCTGCGCGGCAGGGCTGGAGAGATATTCCATCAGCTTCAGTGCATTTTCGCGGTTTGGGGCGGCTTTGGTCATCGCCATGCCAGAGAGATTGACGTGGGTGCCCGCACCTTCAAACCTTGGGAAGATTACGTTGACGCTGTCGGCCCAGGCGATCTGATCGGGGTTATCAAGCATCTGGCCCATGTAATAGGTGTTGCCGATGGCAATATCACATTCTCCGGCCCAGACGGCTTTGACTTGTGCGCGATCATTGCCCTGCGGCTTGCGGGACAGGTTTTCGCGAAACCCTTCAAGCCAGGTTTTAGCGGCCTCCGGGCCACTGTGGGCAATCATTCCTGAAAACAGCGCCAGATTATAGGCATGCGTTCCCGAACGGATGCAAATCCGGTCTTTCCATTTCGGATCGGCCAGGGATTCGTAGGTGGTAAGTTCGCTGGGGTCGACGCGGTCCTTGGCGGCAAAAACAACGCGGGCGCGAGTGGTCAGCCCAAACCACTGATTTCCGGGATCGCGAAAGCTGGCCGGAATATTGGCGGCTAGCGTTTCAGAAGTCACGGGCTGGGTGACGCCCGCCGCAACCACGTCGGACAGGCGGGCGATGTCCACGGTCATTACCACATCAGCGGGAGATCGGCTGCCTTCGGCCACCAGTTTTTCAACAAGTCCCTTGTTCAGAAACGCGACATTGACCGTGATGCCGGTCTCGGCGGTGAAAGCGTCAAACAGCGGTTTCACAAGCTCGGGCTGGCGGTAGGAGTAGACGTTAACTTCGCCTTCAGCGAAGGCGATTGCAGGGAAAGCGGCCAGAATAGCGGCGGATTTCAGGAATGTTTTTAGCATGGTGTCCTCGGATTGGGTGGTGGTCGAAATAAACCCGACTAATTTGGTCAAGTCAATACCTGATCAATTCTATCAGTTATAGACCTTTCGCCTTCGCCTCGTCCCAAAGGGCATCCATTTCCTCTAGATCGGAACTCTCCGGCGCACGGTTTTGTGCCTTTAGAGCAGCTTCGATATATTCAAAACGGCGGACAAATTTGCCATTGGCGCGGCGTAATGCCTGTTCGGGATCAATCGACAGATGCCGCGCATAATTGGCCAGAACAAAGAGAAGATCGCCAAATTCCTCTTCGCTCTTGTCTGAGCTTTGCCCCGCAACCTCCTGTAACTCAACAATTTCTTCCTTGATCTTGTCGAGCACCTGACCAGTCTCGGGCCAATCAAAGCCAATACGCGCGGCGCGTTTTTGTAATTTGACGGCCCTGAGCAATGCCGGCAGGCCTAAAGCGACACCATCCAGAACACCAGCTTGCGCCTGACCCTTGGCGGCGCGTTCTTCCGCCTTGATCTTTTCCCAGTCGCGGGTTTGCTCTGCGGCGGATTTGTCGCGGCTTTCGTTGCCAAAGACATGCGGGTGGCGCGCGACCATCTTGTCGGAAATGGCATTTGCCACATCGTCAAAATCAAACCGCCCATCTTCGGCGCTCATCTGGGTGTAATAGACGACCTGCAACAACAGATCGCCCAGCTCGGCTTTCAATTCGTCAAAATCACCTGTGGCGATTGCGTCAGCGACCTCGTAGGCCTCTTCGATCGTATAGGGTGCGATGGTCTCGTAGGTCTGTTCGATGTCCCAGGGACAGCCGGTTTTTGGATCGCGCAGACGTGCCATGATTTCGATCAGCCGGGGCATACCGCCCTTTGGATCGAAACACCGCTGATCCGAGGCTTTCTGGTCATTGGTCATTGTCGCGCACCTGGAAATCGGAAAGACTTTGCCCAACTTAGCGCAACAGCAAGCGGAGTAAAGAAATGCCGATCATCAATCGAATTGCGGAGTTTCATGACGATATGAAAACCTGGCGACAGCATATCCATGCCAACCCGGAACTGCGGTTCGATTGCCATGAAACGGCGGCCTTTGTGGTGGCTAGGCTGAAGGAATTCGGGGTCGACGAAATTCATGAAGGCATTGCTGAAAGCGGGGTGGTTGCGATCATAAATGGCAGAGGTGCCGGGCCGACAATTGGTCTGCGCGCGGACATGGACGCGCTGCCGATGCAGGAGGTCATGGACCATCCCTATAAGTCACGGCATGACGGCAAAATGCACGCCTGCGGTCATGACGGGCACACGACGATGCTGTTGGGCGCGGCGCGTTACCTTGCCGAGACGCGGAATTTTTCGGGTCGTGTCGCCCTGATCTTTCAACCCGCCGAAGAAGGTGGCGGCGGTGGTCAGGTGATGTGTCAGGCCGGGATCATGGATGATTTTGATATTTCGCAAGTCTACGGTGTTCATAATGTGCCGGGTCATCCGCTGGGACAGTTTCTGGCCAACTCCGGGCCGGTGCTGGCGGCGGCTGACACGTTTGAAATCCATATCAAGGGGCAGGGTGGGCATGGCGCCATGCCCGAGGCTGCGAATGATCCGGTTGTTGTTGCGGTGCAGATCGCGGCGGCTATTCAGACGATTTCATCGCGCAACACCAGTGCATTGGATAATCTGGTGATCTCGATCACCCAAATCCACAGTGGCACCACAGATAACATCATCCCCGCCGAGGCGTTTGTCGGCGGCACGGTGCGCACTCTGACCAAAGAGGTACAGGCGATGGTGGGGCGTCGGATGGAGGAGATCTGCGCTGGCATCGGGACGGCCTTTGGTGTCGAGGTGGTCTTTGATTTTGAATATGGCTATCCGCCGACGGTCAATCACCCAGAGCAGACCGATTTCGCCGTCAAAGTGGCGCGTGGGATTTCCGGCGATGAAAATGTAATCGACGATTGCCCACCCGTCATGGGGGCCGAGGATTTTGCCTATATGCTGGAGAAACGGCCGGGGGCTTACCTGTCGATTGGTCAGGGCGAGGGGGCCTCGCTGCATCATCCGGCGTATGATTTCAACGACGAACTCTCACCGATTGGGGCGAGCTATTTCGTCAAGCTTGTAGAAACAGCACAGCCGCTAACCGCCTGAACCAAGCGAAACCGGCAGGCGTTCCAGCCCATGAAAATGATAGCGATCCGCGTATCGAAGCGGGCCGTTCACGGCAAGGTCGGGGAAGGCTTCGAACAGCATTGGCAGGCCGATCTGCATTTCCAGCCTTGCCAATGGCGCGCCGATGCAAAAATGCACACCCGCACCAAAGGATGTATGTGCCTTTGCCTGCCGGGTGGGATCGAATGTGTTGGCATTTGGATAAACCTCTGGGTCGCGATTGGCTGCGGCCAACAGCAAGCCGACTTCCTGACCGGCCGACAACTTGTGACCAAAAAGCGTGACATCCTCGTAAACAAACCTTGTGAACATATGGAGCGGCGGATCAAACCGCAGCGTTTCTTCGATGGTGCGGTTGATATTTGCAGGCAGTAAATCGCGCCCCGCCGGATCGCCATGTTTCAGCAGAGTTTTGATCCCGTTGCCGAATGAATGCACCGTTGCCTCGTGCCCCGCGTTCAATAGCAGGATGGTGGTGGCGATCAACTCATCGGTGTTCAGCCGCGCCCCATCCTCTTCGGCGGCAATCAGGCGCGTCAGCAGATCGTTGCCAGGCGACTTGCGGCGCTTGTCGATATAGGTGGCCATGAAGTCTGAAAACGCGCGGGTCGCGGCCTCGGTCCTATGCTCGATCATTGGGGTGCGATTGGCTTGGTAGATGGCCACCATGTCATGTGACCAGCGGAGCAGTTGCGGCGCCATATCGTCCGGCACCCCCAAAAGCCGCGCGATGGTAATGACGGGTATCTGTTCGCAATAGCTTTTCAGCAAATCAACATCTCCGCCCTGCATTTCGCGGATCAGATCACGGCAAAGATTGCGGATCGTCGGGGCCATTTCCTCGACCGCGCGGGAAGTGAAGGCCCGCATGACAAGACCGCGCAATCTGGTGTGATTGGGCGGTTCCATCTCCAGCATCGAGTGTTTTTCAAAGGCGTGGTAGGCGTATAAATGGGGTGGAACCTCGCGGGTTTGTTCTACGGGGCGTTCGCGACCAAAGCGACGGTCGCGCAGCAATGTATCGACTGCCCGCCAGGAGGTCGCGCATGGCATCTGGTAGCTGTCCCAAAAGAAGAAATCGCCGCATTTTCTGGCGCGATCGTAAAATGGATAGGGGTCCTGTCCAAACGCCGGGTCGGCGGGGTCATCGCTGAGGTGAGAAAACGTCATTGAAGCTCCTTTGGCGCAGCAAAGCCAATCGGCGCGGCGGGGGCAAGGGGCATTCCACGAGTGGTTTTGCATTCCTGCGGCGAAACCGCCCCTACGTCACATTCGCTTGCTTGATGTCAAAAGTTCACTAATCTGTGAACAACGCCCCCTTTGGGTGTTCCTTTTTAAAAATGGGAGAAAATCATGAAATTGCTCACCGCTACTGCAATTGCCGCAGCAATGGTCATCGGCGCGTCGCCAGCCTTTGCAAGCTGCGAAGAAGGCGAGATCGTCATCAAATTTGCGCATGTCACCAACACCGACCGCCACCCCAAGGGGATCGCGGCGACATTGCTGGCTGAACGGGTAAATTCCGAAATGGACGGCAAGGCCTGTATGGAGGTCTTCCCCAACTCGACACTTTACGACGACAACAAAGTGCTAGAGGCGATGTTGCAGGGCGATGTGCAACTGGCCGCGCCATCACTTTCGAAATTCGAAAAGTTCACCAAACAATTCCGCATTTTCGATCTGCCTTTCATGTTCAAGAATGTGAATGCGGTGGATGAATTCCAACTTTCCGCGACCGGGCAGGCGATGAAGGATTCGATGCAAAAACGCGGTTTGCAGGGTTTGGCCTTCTGGCACAACGGCATGAAACAGATGTCGGCAAATGTGCCGCTTATCTCGCCTTCTGACGCGAATGGCTTGAAATTCCGGGTGCAAAGTTCTGACGTTCTCGTCGCACAAATGGAAGCGATTGGTGGCAGCCCGCAGAAAATGGCGTTTTCCGAGGTTTACGGCGCGCTGCAACAGGGTGTTGTGGACGGTCAGGAAAACACCTGGTCGAACATCTATGGCAAGAAGTTCTTTGAGGTTCAGGACGGTACCACCGAAACCAACCACGGGATCATCGACTATCTGCTGGTGACATCCGTTGACTGGCTCGATGGTCTGGATGCGGATGTGCGCGACCAGTTCCTGCAAATCGTGGCCGAGGTGACTGACCTACGCAACGGCGAATCCACGCGGATCAACGAAGAAGCCAAAGCCGCCGTAATGGCCGCAGGCGGTGAAGTGCGTCAGTTGAGCGACGAACAACGTGCCGAATGGGTTGAGGTGATGAAACCGGTCTGGGCGCAATTTGAAGGCGATGTCGGAACCGAAAATATCGCAGCCGCACAGGCGATCAACGCCAACCACTAGATGATTTTTGGCCCCGGGGGGTGAACCTCGGGGCCAAATTCCAAGGGGCGGGGGCCAGAATGGAACGGTTGACAAAACGCCTGAGCGATCGGTTCGAAGAGAACATGATCGCGATCTTGCTGGGCACGATGACCTTGGTGACATTTGCCAATGTGATTGCGCGAAAAGGATTTAACTCCAACATTCTTTGGGCGCTGGAGCTGACGGTTTTTCTTTTTGCCTGGATGGTCCTTTTAGGGGTCAGCTATTGCGTCAAGATCGGTGCTCATTTGGGTGTCGATGCAATCATCAACCTGCTTTCCAAACGAAACCGCAGAATTCTGGCACTGATTTCAGCGGCTTGCTGCCTGATCTTCACCCTGTTGATGCTAAAGGGCGGGTGGGATTATTGGGCGAATTTCGCCAATTTGCCCGGCACCGAAGGGCGGTGGTTCCCGCTTGGTTTTGAGGACAAGTTCCGCGGCAAAGCCTGGTACGAGGTCAATGACATTCCGATGATCGCACCGCTTCAGTTTCTGGAGCCGCTGATGAACGACGGCGATGCCTACGAAAAAATCCCGCGCTTTATCCCCTATGCGGTCATGCCTTTGTCCATGGGCTTGCTGCTTTATCGCTTTTTACAGGCGAGTTTGCACCTGTGGCGCGGCGAAATCGACAGCCTGATCGTCAGCCACGAAGCCGAAGATGCGTTTGACGAAGCCGCCTCCAAGATGGGGGAGGCTGAATGACCGTCGCCCTTCTATTCCTGATGATCATCGGCCTTTTGTTGATCGGTGTGCCGATTGCGGTCGCCCTTGGTCTTTCATCCATTTTGTTCCTGTTGTTGTTTTCCGACAGTTCGCTGGCCTCGGTCGCGCAGACCATGTTTTCTGCCTTTGAGGGGCATTTTACGCTGCTGGCGATCCCGTTCTTCATTCTGGCGTCGTCTTTCATGTCAACCGGTGGTGTGGCAAAGCGGATCATCCGGTTTTCCATCGCTTGCGTCGGGCATTTTCGCGGCGGTTTGGCGATTGCGGGGGTCTTTGCCTGCATGATGTTTGCCGCCCTATCGGGATCCTCCCCCGCGACGGTTGTGGCCATTGGCTCGATCGTGATCGCGGCGATGACCCAGGCGGGCTACTCCAAGGAGTTTGCCGCCGGGGTGATTTGTAATGCCGGCACGCTGGGCATTCTGATCCCGCCGTCCATTGTGATGGTGGTTTACGCCGCTGCTGTTGAGGTTTCGGTTGGCCGAATGTTTCTCGCCGGTGTGATCCCCGGTATTCTGGCCGGTGTCATGCTGATGATTGCGATCTATGTCATGGCGCGGATCAAGAATATGCCGGCCGGTCAATGGGCCGGTTGGGGGGAAATCTGGGCCTCTTTCCGCGATGCCATCTGGGGGTTGTTGCTGATCGTGATCATCATGGTGGGCATCTACGGCATTCCCGGAGTTACCGGCGCTTTCTTCACCCCGACCGAGGCGGCGGCGGTTGCTTCTGTTTATGCCTTCTTCGTGGCCTGCTTTATCTACCGCGACATGGGGCCTTTGAAGGTGGCCGAGGGGCAAAAACGCCAGTCAATTCTGGCACAGCCCTATAAGATCCTGACGGCATTCATTCATCGCGACACAAGGCAAACGCTGTTTGAGGCCGGCAAGCTGACCATTACTCTGATGTTTATCATCGCCAACGCGCTGATCCTGAAACATGTGCTGACCGAAGAGCAGATCCCGCAGCAGGTGGCCAACACCATGCTGGCGGCGGGGCTTGGGCCGGTGATGTTCCTGATTGTGGTCAATGTGATCCTTTTGATCGGTGGGCAATTCATGGAGCCATCGGGACTGTTGGTAATCGTTGCTCCCCTGGTTTTTCCGATTGCCCTGCAACTTGGGATCGACCCCATTCATTTGGGGATAATCATGGTGGTGAACATGGAAATCGGGATGATCACGCCACCTGTGGGGTTGAACCTGTTTGTGACCTCAGGGGTTGCGGGGATGCCAATGATGCGTGTGGTTCGCGCAGCACTGCCATTTCTGGGCGTCTTGTTCATCTTCTTGATCATGATCACCTATATTCCGGCTCTAAGCACATGGCTGCCCAATAGCTACATGGGCCCGGAGATCATTCTGAAGTGATCCAATAGCGCCCGTTTGCAACGGGCAATACAAAAAGGGCCGCCCTTAGGGCGACCCGAATTTTTTGAGTATTTGCTGAACAAAGAGCCTAGTCGGTGCCCCGGTAGGGTTCGACATATTGCAATGCCATGTCCCAGGGGAAGAAAATCCAGGTGTCCTGACTGACCTCGGTGATGAATGTATCGACCTGCGGGCGGCCTTTTGGTTTTGCGTAGACGGTTGCGAAATGGGCCTTGGGGAACATCTCGCGGACCACTTCGAGGGTTTTGCCGCTGTCAACGAGATCGTCGATGATCAGAATGCCTTCGCCATCGCCCATCAGGTTTTTGTCAGGTGTTTTCAGAACTTTGGCAGAGCTTTGCGCCTGATGATCGTAGCTTTTGATCGAAATGGTATCAACGGTGCGAATGTCCAACTCACGGCTGACGATCATGGCCGGAGCCATGCCGCCGCGGGTAATGGCCACCACGGCGCGCCATGCGCCATCGTTCGGGCCATGGCCGTCCAGACGCCAGGCCAAAGCCCGGCTGTCACGGTGGATCTGATCCCAGGAGATATGGAACCCTTTTTCGTGGGGAAGACGATCAGCCATCATTTCTTTCCTGTGACAAGGTCGATGTCAGGTGCATCAACGGCTTTCATGCCAACTGCATGATAGCCCGCATCAACATGATGCAGTTCGCCGGTAACCCCCGAGCCAAGGTCTGACAACAGATAAAGCGCGGATTTTCCGACGTCATCAATCGTCACGTTGCGGCGTAGCGGCGAGTTCAGTTCGTTCCAGCGCATGATATAGCGAAAATCACCGATGCCACTGGCCGCGAGCGTCTTTATTGGCCCGGCGGATATGGCGTTTACCCGGATATTATCCTTGCCGAGGTCTTCGGCCATGTAGCGCACCGATGCCTCCAATGCGGCCTTTGCTACGCCCATGACGTTATAATGCGGCATCACTTTTTCAGCCCCATAATAGGTTAGGGTCAGCATGGAACCGCCGGAATTCATTATCTTTTCAGCCCGTTGGGCGACGGCAGTGAAAGAATAGACGGATATGTCCATCGACATGCGGAAGTTTTCCGGGCTGGTGTCGATGTAGCGGCCGCGCAATTCGTTCTTGTCGGAAAAGCCGATGGCGTGAACCAGAAAGTCGAGGCTGCCCCAGCTTTCCTTCAACGATTGGAACAGGTTGTCCATCGAGGCGGCGTTTGTGACGTCGCATTCCAGCACATGTTTGACGCCGACCTGATCGGCCAGAGGGCGCACCCGTTTGCCGAGGGCTTCGCCTTGATAGGAAAAGGCCATTTCAGCGCCCTGTGCGGCACATTGTCGGGCAATGCCCCAAGCCATAGATTTGTCGTTTGCGACGCCCATAATCAGGCCTCGCTTTCCTTCCATCAATCCAACTGGCATGATTTCCCCCGCATTTATTATTCAACTTATCCTTAGCGGTTTAGGCCAATCACGGCTTGCCTTCAAGTCTGCTGGGTGAAAGGGTTGAGGTCGATTGAAGGAGGCGGAAGTGACGGATCGTAAAGGTATTTTTGCTGGCGATGACCCATTTCAACTGGCGCGAGCATGGCTGACGGCGGCGGAAAAGTCGGAACCCAATGATCCAAACGCCATGGCGCTGGCCAGCGTTGATCCAGAAGGGCTGCCGAACGTGCGAATGGTGCTTTTGAAGGAGATCGAAAACGACGCTTTTGTCTTTTACACCAATTACGAAAGCGCAAAGGGTCAGGAGATTGCCGGAACGGGCAAAGCGGCCTTTGTGGTGCATTGGAAATCCTTGCGTCGCCAAATCCGGGTGCGCGGTCTGGTGGAGCGCGAAGAAGGCGAACAGGCGGACAAATATTTTGCCTCGCGATCACTGCAAAGCCGGCTTGGTGCCTGGGCTTCGCGGCAATCGCGGCCGCTGTCCTCCAGGGGGGCTCTGGTGGCCGAGGTGGCCAAGGTGACGGCCCGCGAGGGTGCGTTTCCTGCGCGACCACCTTTTTGGGGCGGATTTCGGATCACGCCGTTGGAGATAGAGTTCTGGGCGGATGGCGATTTTCGCCTGCATGACCGGTTTCGCTGGCGCCGAGAAACGCCGGAACATACATGGGAAATCCAGCGTTTAAACCCCTGATTTGGACGTGCCGTTCGCGATACGTGAATTGCAAACCTCAGATAATAAAGCAACAAATACGGCCCCTGTGGATAATTTTCCGGCTTTCGCGAAGTCAAGCTAGCGCCGGGTAAGCTTTCATGCTACGCTTGCATTACCTAGGGTCAACTAGCGAAAAAGCGAATAGTAGGGAATAAGGTGGGTAAAGAGGGCACCGTTTGGGGCCGGGTCAAGTGGTTCGATACTGCAAAAGGCTTTGGTTTCATCGTCGCCGATGACTACGAGACAGACATTTTGTTACATGCGAATGTTCTGCGTGCATTCGGCCGAAATTCTATTGCCGGGGGGGCCAAGATTGGCGTGACCGTGCAGCAGACGGACCGAGGAAGTCAGGCGGCAGAAATACTGAATATCGACCAATCCGATTCTGATGTCGGAATGGACAAGTTGCGCGAACTGCTAGGGGTTACGATAACGGGCCCCGAAGACCAAACATTACATCCCGCCAGGGTGAAATGGTTCGACCGCGGAAAAGGTTTCGGATTTGTGAACGTCTTTGGTCATCCCGAGGATGTTTTTGTGCACATGGAAGTGCTACACTCCTGTGGATTGGCAGAATTACAACCGGGAGAGGCCGTTTGCATCCGAACAGCAACAGGACCGCGGGGCCGAATGGCCTGGGATATAAAAGTGTGGGATCACGCGGTGGACTCATGATCACACGTGTACTGGCAGTTGTTCTGGCGCTGCTGGTGTCTACTAGTTTTGCAATGGCACAATGTCGCCCGGACCGGGTTGATTTGCGCGGCGACTGGGGAAATGTCTCTTTCAACGTTGAGCTTGCGGCTGACAATGCCACGCGCGCGCGCGGGCTGATGTTTCGAGAATCCATGCCGCGATTTTCCGGGATGCTTTTTGTTTACGAGCAGCCTGTCGCGGCGCGGTTCTGGATGCGAAACACTTTGATTCCCCTTGATATGATTTTCATAGATCGCTTTGGAGTGGTGAAGCGGATCCACAAGGAGGCGATTCCGAAAGACGAGACCATTATTGACGGTGGCAACGGCATTTTCGCGGTTCTTGAGATCAATGGCGGACTTGTTGACCAGCTTGGGATTGATGTGGGAACCGAGATACGCCACCCGCAATTTGGAAAAACTGCGAAATGGGCATGTGATCCGGCGTAATTCGGTCTTTTCAAACCTTTCGGGCTTAGTTAGATAGCGCACAGGTTCGGGGCGTGGCGCAGCTTGGTAGCGCGACGGTTTTGGGTACCGTAGGTCGTAGGTTCAAATCCTATCGCCCCGACCAATCTCCTTCTGGCGTGGCACCCGTCTTTTGTGAAGGTGCGTGATGGAACAGCAGAACAGAGTGCATTGGCTGAGCTGGCTTTTTGTCATTCTGATGTCTGTTGCATTGCAATACGCCGTGCCGGTTGCCTCGGACGAGGCTTATTTCATTTCCTGGGGGCGCAGCCTTGTGCCGGGGGTCTATGACCACCCGCCCATGCCGGCGTGGATTTCCTTTGGCCTTTGGCGATTGAACGATCTGGTGGGCTTTAACTCGCTTGAGGGTCTGCACCGGGGATTTGCCTTGTTTCTGGGGGTCGCCTCGCTTGGGTTTCTGGCGCTGCGTTTGCACCGGATGCGGCTTCCCATTGGCCCTAGCCTGATCGCCGTTGCGATGGTGCCGGGCTATATCCTTTTGTTTAACCTTTATCTCAACGACACCGTGCTGACGTTTTTGTCCCTGCTCTTTGTGCTGGCAGTGGACAACGCCTATCGCGCGGAGCGTAATGTCTGGGTTGCCATTGTGATCGCCGCACTGGCATTTGCGGCGATGTTGCTGACCAAATACAATGGTGCGGTAGTCTTTCTGGGGATGGTTCTGGCCTTTGCGACCTGGCCAAACGCCTGGCGATTCTTGTTTACCCGGATGTTTGCAATCTCTCTGTTGGCGCTGGCACCGTTCCTTTGGCATCTCTGGTGGAACTACCAGAATTGCAGTGTAAATCTGGCGTTCAACTTTGATTTTCGCACCAGTGCGGCGACCGGTTTTGGTCCGCTTTGGGTGCTGCTGACATTACTTATCATGACCGGCCCTCTGGCGGTGCTGGTATTGCTGGGACTGCGACGCACGCTATTTGTCGGCTTTTTTGCCCGTGTGTTTCTTGCCAGCCTGGTGGTTGTTCTGGCGATCTCGGTTCTGCGTGGGGAATTTGGTGTGAACTGGGGGGCACCGCTGGGGTTCATGGCCGTACTTGCCCTGGCAGAGGTGAACCCAAGGGCGATGGAAATTGCCCGCAAATTTGGTCTGATCCTCAGCTTTGTCAGCCTGGTGCCGCTTGCTGCGCTGTTGATCCTGTTGAAGTCCGGTTCATTACCGCCCGAGGCGATTGCAAGCCCGCGCGAAGGCTTCACGGTGCGTATGCTCTATGACATTGACGAGGGCGATCTGATCACCGAATTGCGCGGCTTTGCTGCCGGGCGTCCGGTTGCGGTGATGGAATATGGAGTCGGGGCCTCGCTGATTAATGCGGGCTTTAGCGACGTTCTGGTTTTTTCCAAATCGGTTTATGGGCGCAATCAGGATCTGACGACGGATTTTCGCGCTTACGACGGACAGGATATCGTGCTGCTTGCGCCGACTGCGGAGGGCGAAACGCGGCTGGCCAACGAGTTGTTTGATTCGGCTGAAGTCCATCGCATTCAGACCGACCGGCAGAGCTATCAAGTGATTCTGGGTCGAAATTTCCGTTATGATGTCTATCGAACGAATTGGATTTTGCCTGTTTTGACGGGTCTTTACGAGCAATCCCGCATCCCCCATGGCAACTGTTACATGAATATTTACTACTAGATGTAGGGGGTGGTCCGCGGCTGGACTGCTGCGAGGTGACTTCGTGAATTGCACGTATTATTGCGGCGCTGTGTTTTTGGAAATTGCCGTTGAATGGAATCACTCAACCTGCGCCGCCTCTTCCTTTTGCTGATCGCCAAATTCATTCTTATCCACATTTATTGCTGCGACGAACGCCCTAAAATCTAGTCATAAATTCGATTGCTGCACCGCAGCGGTCTCGGGCGACTGGGGCGCGGAAAAACAACCCCTGATTTATGCGATGCGGCCTTGTGACGATGCCCGTTCCCGGCCGACACGGATGGTCAACAATTAAATATGAAAATTTCGTGAATAAAAGATTTGACCCCGGCCCCGGGAAGGGACAGTTTGTGCTAACCAAACGGCAGACCACCACATCTAGTGTCCACATCGAGATTTCAGCTTTCGGCCGGAATTATTGCCTGGGGTCACATGACGGCCAATTCTTGGACACAAAGGATGGGGGTGCTGGACGTTTGGGTAAGCGGCTTAGGCAGATCAACTGACCAAGCCAAAAGTAACGAAACGGGGCAGTAATGAAGATCGACCGCAAATTCACCGACGCAAACACCGATGCCTATGCAGGCATGGAATTCCGCATCACAAGCTCGGAGATCCGTAATCCCGATGGGACGATTGTCTTTTCGGCGCGTGACATCGAAGTGCCGTCAAGCTGGTCGCAGGTGGCCTCTGACGTTCTGGCGCAAAAGTATTTTCGCAAGGCCGGTGTGCCTGCCAGACTAAAGCGGGTTGCCGAGAAGAATGTGCCAGAGTTTCTCTGGCGTTCGGTGGCAGACGACAAAGCGCTGGAGGAATTGCCTGCGGCTGAACGCATCATCGGTGAAACTTCCGCTAAGCAAGTGTTTGATCGCCTTGCCGGCGCCTGGACCTATTGGGGTTGGAAGGGTGGCAATTTCACCACCGAGGAAGATGCCCGCGCTTATTTTGACGAAATGCGCTACATGCTGGCCGCACAAATGGCCGCGCCAAACTCTCCGCAATGGTTCAATACCGGCCTGCATTGGGCTTACGGCATCGACGGGCCGGGGCAGGGGCATTTCTATGTCGATTATAAATCCGGCAAGCTGACGAAATCCGACAGCGCTTACGAGCACCCGCAGCCTCATGCCTGTTTCATTCAGTCGGTCAAAGACGATCTGGTGGGTGATGGCGGCATCATGGACCTCTGGGTGCGTGAAGCGCGGCTGTTCAAATATGGCTCGGGCACGGGCACCAACTTTTCCTCCCTGCGCGGCGATGGCGAGGCCCTTTCGGGGGGTGGAAAATCCTCTGGCCTGATGGGCTTCCTCAAGATTGGCGACCGGGCCGCCGGTGCGATCAAATCGGGTGGGACCACGCGGCGTGCGGCCAAGATGGTGATCTGCGATATGGACCACCCGGATGTTGAGGAATTCATCAACTGGAAGGTCAAAGAGGAACAAAAGGTTGCCGCCCTTGTCGCGGGATCGAAAATCCACGAGGAGCATCTGAACAAGCTTTTCGCTGCAATCCGTGATTGGGATGGCAAGGAAGAGGATGCCTTTGATCCAAAGGTGAATCCCGGCCTCAAGGCGGCCATTCGCGCGGCCAAGAAGACCGCGATTCCCGAGACTTACGTCAATCGCGTGCTGCAATATGCACGCCAAGGCTATGGCTCGATCGAATTTCCGACCTATGACACCGATTGGGATTCCGAGGCTTACGTCACGGTTGCCGGGCAAAACTCCAACAACTCGGTGCGCGTGACGGATGCTTTCCTGAAAGCCGTTGAAAACGACGCCGATTGGGAGTTGATCCGCCGCACGGACGGCTCGGTTGCCCGCACAATCAAGGCGCGCAAACTTTGGGATGACATCGGTCACGCCGCCTGGGCCTGTGCGGATCCCGGCATGCAGTTTCACGACACAATCAATGCCTGGCATACCTGCCCAGAAGACGGGCAGATCCGCGGATCGAACCCCTGTTCGGAATATATGTTCCTCGATGACACGGCCTGTAACCTTGCCTCGATGAACCTGCTGACGTTCTTTACGGACGGTAAATTCGCCTCCGAGGACTACATGCACGCGACCCGTCTTTGGACGCTGACGCTGGAAATCTCGGTTCTGATGGCGCAATTCCCGTCCAAGGAAATCGCCGAGCGGTCTTACCAGTTCCGCACGCTGGGTCTGGGTTACGCCAACATCGGTGGTCTGCTGATGAATATGGGGCTGGGATACGACAGCAAGGAAGGCCGGGCGATGTGTGGGGCACTGACCGCACTGATGACCGGTGTGTCCTATGCGACATCGGCCGAGATTGCTCGCGAGCGCGGCGCCTTCCCGGGCTACGAGAAAAACGCCGACGACATGCTCAGGGTCATCCGCAACCACCGCCGCGCTGCACACGGCGAGGCCAATGGTTATGAAGGGCTGGAAGTGTTGCCGGTGCCGCTTGACCATGCGAATTGCCCGGACCGCGATCTGGCAACTCTTGCCCGCGCCAGCTGGGACGAGGCGCTGCGGCTTGGTGAAAAACACGGATACCGCAACGCGCAGGTCTCTGTGATTGCGCCGACCGGTACCATTGGTCTGGTGATGGACTGCGACACCACGGGGATCGAGCCTGACTTTGCGCTGGTGAAATTCAAGAAACTCGCGGGCGGTGGCTATTTCAAGATCATCAACCGCTCGGTGCCAGCAGCACTTGAAAAACTGGGCTATTCCTCCGGTCAGATCGAAGAGATCATTGCCTATACGGTCGGTCATGGCACGCTGGGGAATGCGCCGTCGATCAACCACACGGCACTGTTGGGCCACGGCTTTGGCACCGCTGAAATTGAAAAGATCGAAGCGGCATTGCCCTCGGCCTTTGACATTCGCTTTGTCTTTAACCAATGGACGCTTGGCGCGGATTTCTGCCACGGCACCCTTGGGATCCCGATGGCCGAACTGAACGATCCGGCCTTTGATTTGCTGCGTCACCTCGGCTTTAGCCGTCAGCAGATCGAGGCGGTGAACAACCATGTTTGCGGGACGATGACGCTGGAAGGCGCACCTTTCCTCAAGGACGAGCATCTCAGCATCTTTGATTGTGCGAACCCTTGCGGGAAAATCGGCAAGCGCTTTTTGTCGGTCAATTCGCACATCTACATGATGGCGGCGGCGCAAAGCTTTATTTCCGGTGCGATCTCCAAGACGATCAACATGCCAAACGACGCCTCGATCGAGGATTGCAAGGACGCCTATGCGTTAAGCTGGTCTTTGGGCGTCAAGGCAAATGCGCTTTACCGTGATGGCTCCAAACTCAGCCAGCCTCTGTCCTCGGCGCTTATTGAGGACGATGAGGAGTTGGAGGAATTGCTGACTTCGGATGCTCCGATTGGTGAAAAGGCCGCCGTGCTGGCCGAAAAGATCGTCGAAAAAGTCGTGATCAAGGAAATCATTAAGTCAGAGCGGCAAAAATTGCCGGAACGGCGCAAGGGCTACACGCAAAAAGCCATTGTTGGCGGGCATAAGGTCTATTTGCGCACTGGTGAGTATCAGGACGGCTCCATCGGCGAGATTTTCATCGACATGCACAAAGAAGGTGCGGGCTTCCGGGCGATGATGAACAATTTCGCCATCGCGGTCTCGGTCGGTCTGCAATACGGTGTGCCGCTGGATGAATTTGTCGAAGCGTTTACGTTCACCCGGTTCGAGCCTGCCGGAATGGTCCAGGGCAATGACTCCGTGAAAAACGCGACCTCGATCCTGGATTACATCTTCCGCGAACTGGCGATTTCTTATCTGGATCGCACGGATCTGGCTCATGTCAAACCCGAAGGCGAGGCGTTCGATGATCTTGGTCGCGGCGATGAAGAGGGTAAACCGAATTTTGGCGAAGTTTCCGGTTCGGCAGCAAACAAGTCGCTGGATATGATCCGGCAAGTGTCTTCGACGGGCTATCTGCGCAAACGCCTGCCTCAGGAATTGGTCGTCTTGCAGGGTGGTATGGATCAGGTGTTTGCAGAATCAACTCCGATCACCGATCCGGTCGGTGCGCTGGCGACACTGGTGCCGGAAACCAAGGTCAGCCTTGCGGCTCAGATGGACCCACGCACCAAAGCCAAGATGCAGGGCTACGAGGGCGACAGCTGCTCTGATTGCGGCAACTACACGCTGGTGCGCAATGGCACCTGCATGAAATGCAACACCTGCGGCGCGACGTCTGGGTGTAGCTGATGAAATTCCGAGCGGCGATCCCAAGTCTCGCCGCTTCGGGTTCGGAGGTGGGTGCGCTCACCTCTAAGCGTTCAGGCCGCAGGCAATAAACCGAGCGGTACAACGATGAGCCTGAAACGTGAAACTGGGCGGGGTCTATTCCCCGCCCGTTTTTCTTCTTGTGGGTCGGATTCGATGCGCCACTATATGTAGCAAGGTGTTTTTGGATTCAATTTCAGGGTGTGATTCCATTGTCACACATTTCGCCACAATTCCGCCTTTTTTCGCCACATTGTGCCAAAATCCAGAAAAAACTGTGGAAAATGTGGCGAGATTTGGGCAAGCCTCAGGAAAACACGGCCTGAAAATGGGCCTCTGAGGCAGAGTAGTATTATGTTCAATTTGCGTGTTCGCATGCGCGTCATCGCCTATGCGATGGCCATTTCCGCACAATTTCTGACGCCCGAAGCAGCGATTGGTCTGACCCTTGATTGTGGTGCCCGTGGCAGCAGTTTTCGTATTCTGAACGCTGTCGATGATACAGTCACCTTCAATCTTGATGCCAAAGACTTTGTGCAATGGCAGGTGGTTCAGGGGGCGGGAACCGTGACGCTCGACTATGGTTCCGGGCCTGTGACCGTCGCAACGCCGGGTTCTTATACGGCTGCGGTGAATGTCACCCGTGCAACGCTCAGGATCAGCGGCACCAATGCGCAGACGGCGGTTTCCTGTACGCCGGATGGTGGCAAATCGGTTGACCTTCTGGCGCTTTACATCGGCGCGGTCAGTCAGACCAACGCCACAAACATCGGTGTCGGTCTCAATTCCAAAAACCGGTTTCTGGATGCAACCGGCAATATCATCTCCAAGAACAAGATCTATGTTTCCACATCAAACATGGGTGGCAGCCGCTTTTTGCCGCCCGATTGGAACGCCTGGATGACGCTGGAGGGGCGCAGCTATTCCGGCGGGATCAATGGCGTGACCTATGATCTGGTCGGCGGCGTGGACCGGCTTGTCAGCCAAGACCTGCTGATCGGCGTTCTGGGTGGGTTTGGGCGCACGTTTCTCAACGATACCGGGACGGCAGAAACCTCCACTTCACCAATGCTGGGGGCTTACTTCGGCGGGCGTTTGCAGGAGGGGTTGATAATCGACGGATTCGTCTCTGTTGCCCGGCCGAGCTATGCGATCTCCGGCGCTAGTTTTGGGACCTCCCGCTATTCTGCGGGCCTGACGCTGACCGGTCGCGTCCAGTCATCCGCTGTGACCTGGGAACCATTCGTCGCGGCGCGTGGTTTTAGCGAAAACCAGCCAAGCTATACGACCGGCGGTGGTGGTATTGTGGCCGCAAACCAGACATCAACGATTTCCGCCTCGCTTGGATTGCGAGTCAAATTCGAAGGCAGTGATCAATCGTCAAACTTTGTGCCCTATGTGAGTGCCGCTGCGGATTTCAAACGCGCGACCTCCACCCTTTCGGGCACCGACATCCTGCAGGCACCGCGTCTGGCCATGGGCATTCAGGGTGCGCTTGGCAATGGGACTTTACGGGTCGATGTGGATTTTGGCAAAGTCCGCTCGGACACGTTTGATCGCGGGATCAAGTTCGGCTACGAGCTGAAATTCTAAGGAAAATCAACACTTTCTCGGGGATGGCATCTGGGGGGATGGCGTGTCCATCGGGGTCTTTGATTGGCAAGGACCGGGGGGGGCCGATGGGCACGTCTGACGGAACACACTGTTCAGAAATTTTGCTTAACCGCGCCTAATTGCTATGAATTCGCAGATCTCCCTCTATACTAAAGGATACAAAGTCTTTGGGGGGACAAAATGAAAAAACTCACACTAGCCGCTGTCATTCTTTTGGGTGCCGCACATTTCACTTCGGTTTCGGCCGGCGATCAAAAGCCTTACATCGTCAAGAAAGATCAGGTGTGGTCAGCGACCGAAGCCTGGAAACCGAATTCCACAAAAAGCACGCAGACTTCTTTGCCTTCGCTTGATCCAACAAGCCTTGCATCGACAAGTGCCGGTGGGCTGACATTCTGGGCGATTCTGGGGCTGGTCGTTTTGGCAGCGGTTTCGAACAACGGCGGTGGCGGCGAGGCTTAAGCCGCCGACCCGGCAATTTTGTTTGACCTCTTCGGAATGGCAATTGGATGTCGGAGACGCTACTTGACACATTTGATCTGACGCTTGGCACGTTTTTCGGGCTGGGCGTCAGGTTGTCACCACTTTATTTGGTGGCCTTCGTGTTGATCGCCTTTCTGGTTTTTCGCAAAAGCAAACCGGGGCAGGGGTTCTGGGCGTGGCTTTTTCCTGCCGCGATCTACCGTCATGCGTCGCATTGGATGGACATAAAACTTTTTGTCTTTGATCGGCTGATCGCGCTTTTCGCCGGTCTGAGCGCCTTGGCGATTACCACCGGTACCGCCTCTGGGATTGTTGAGCGGCTGGCGGAAAGCCCGTTTAGCGGCAGCTTTCAGGCGATCGCGATCATGGCGTTTGCAACGCTGATCATCAACGATTTCGTAGCCTACTGGGTGCATCGGATCAGCCACCAGTGGCAGGTGTTCTGGCCGTTCCATGCGGTGCATCACAGCGCCGAGGTGATGTCACCGATCACAAACTACCGCAAACACCCGGTTTACGTCCTGATTTCTGTCGTTGTACGTGGCCTGGTCGTTGGGGTGTTTCAAGCGCTGGTTTTTGCGCTGATGGTCGGTAGGGTCGATATTTGGATGATTGGCAGCGTCAATGCTGCCTATTTCATCTTTCATGTGCTTGGCTCGAACCTCAGGCATTCGCATGTCTGGTTCAGCTATGGCCCGGTTTTGGAGCGGATACTCATTTCGCCTGCCCAACACCAGATCCACCATTCGACGAATATCGTTCACTTCAACAAGAACTTCGGCGAGGTTCTGGCGATCTGGGACTGGATGTTCGGCACGCTTTACATCCCCAAGGCGCGTGAAGACCTTTCCTTTGGCCTGACCGCCGTGAGTGGTCAAAAGGTCGTCCAGCCACATGCCACTTTTCTAAAGGCGCTGTTGGTGCCTTTTCGCGATAGTGCGCGGGCCATGGCGCGTAAAAAGCGCTAAGTTTGCGCTTTTACCCCGCGCGAGATTGCGGCAACGCCGGTCCGTGCGATTTCGATCAGGCCAAGCGGACGCATCAGATCAACAAATGCGTCGATCTTGTCAGGCGCCCCGGTGATCTCGAAGACAAAGCTTTCCAGCGTCGTATCAACCACCGAGGCGCGAAAAATCTCGGCAAGGCGCATCGCCTCGACCCGTTTTTCACCGGAGCCGCCAACCTTCAGCATGGCGAGTTCGCGCTCGACGGAGGGGCCTTCGACGGTCAGATCATGCACATCGTGGACCGGTACGATCCGGGCAAGCTGCGCCTTGATCTGCTGGATCACGGCGGGTGTTCCGGTCGTCACGATGGTGATACGGCTCAGGTGGCCGGTGTGGTCCACCTCGGCCACGGTCAGACTGTCGATGTTGTAGCCGCGCCCGGAAAACAGGCCGATAACCCGCGCCAGAACACCGGCTTCGTTGTCGACCAGAACCGCGATTGTATGGGTTTCCAGCACATCGCTGAGCGGGCTTTTCAGATCGTAGGCGCTTTTGCGTGATGCGCCTTTTTTCAATGATAATGCGGACATATCGACCTTCCTTACACCAAAACCGCGCCGCCGGTCTCGATCGCGCCTGCGGTCGAAGCCTCGCCGAGAAGCATTTCGTTGTGGGGCTTGCCCGAGGGGATCATCGGGAAGCAGTTTTCGTGTTTTTCAACAACGCAATCAAAAATGACCGGACCATCGTGATTGATCATTTCCATGATTGCGTCGTCCAGATCAGCGGGGTTGTCACAGTAAATCCCCTTGGCACCAAAGGCCTCTGCCAGCTTCACAAAATCTGGCAGGGCTTCGGACCAGGAGTGGGAATAGCGTTCCCCGTGCAGCAATTCCTGCCACTGACGCACCATGCCAAGCCGTTCGTTATTGAGGATGAATTGTTTGACCGGCAGACGGAATTGCGTGGCCGTGCCCATTTCCTGCATGTTCATCAGAAAGGATGCATCGCCTGCAACGTTGATCACCAGTGCGTCGGGATGGGCGACCTGTGCGCCGATGGAGGCCGGAACACCGTAGCCCATCGTACCGAGCCCGCCGGAGGTCATCCAGCGGTTAGGGTCTTCAAAGCCCAGAAACTGCGCCGCCCACATCTGATGCTGGCCAACTTCGGTGGCAATATAGCGGTCGTAACCCTTGGTTAGCGCCTCCAGACGCTGCATCGCGTATTGTGGTTTGATCAGTTTGTCGGTGTTCTTGTAGCTAAGGCAATCCTTGGCGCGCCAGGTTTCGATTGTGCTCCACCATTTTTTCAGGCCCGCGGCGTTGGTCTTGCGACCACGCGATTTCCAGATCTTCAGAAGATCTTCAAGAACATGGCCAACGTCGCCCAGGATCGGAATATCCACATGGATGACCTTGTTGATCGAGGAGGCATCAATATCAATATGCGCCTTGCGTGATTTCGGTGAAAAAGCATCAATCCGGCCAGTGATCCGGTCGTCAAACCGCGCACCGATGTTGATCATCAGATCGCAGTCATGCATCGCCAAATTGGCCTCGTAGGTGCCATGCATCCCCAGCATCCCCAGCCAATTGTCGCCAGAGGCCGGATAAGCCCCAAGCCCCATCAGGGTAGAGGTGATCGGAAAGCCGGTGCCAGCGACCAGTTCGCGCAGCAACTGGCTGGCGGCAACGCCTGAATTGATGACACCGCCGCCGGTGTAAAATACCGGGCGTTCCGCCGTTTCCATGGCCTCGACCAGTTCGGTGATGGCTGCGATATCGCCTTTGACCTGCGGGTTATAGTGACCGGTGAGGGTTTTTGAGGGCGGTTTATACGTGCCGGTTGCGAATTGTACGTCCTTGGGAATATCGACCAGCACCGGGCCGGGGCGTCCCGACGTTGCGACGTGAAAGGCCTGGTGGATGGTCTGCGCCAGCTTGTCGGTGTCCTTGACCAGCCAGTTATGCTTGGAGCAGGGCCGGGTGATGCCAACAGTGTCGGCTTCCTGAAAGCCATCGGTGCCGATCATGAAAGTCGGCACCTGGCCCGACAAAACGATCATCGGGATCGAATCCATCAAAGCGTCGGTCATGCCGGTAACAGCGTTTGTCGCTCCGGGACCAGATGTCACCAGAACCACGCCGGGTTTGCCGGTTGAACGCGCATATCCTTCGGCGGCATGGGTCGCGCCCTGTTCGTGGCGCACAAGGATATGGCGGATGTCGTTTTGTTTGAAGATTTCGTCATAGATCGGTAGCACGGCACCGCCGGGATAGCCAAACACGGTGTCCACACCCTGATCCTTCAGAGCTTGAACCACCATTTGTGCGCCGGTCATTTGACGTGTCATCTTGTTACTCCAACAGCCGTTTCATCCGGGCATCTGACATAAAAAAACCCCCGTTCAAGGGGGCATGGCTTGAAAACGGTTGGTCCGTTAACGCGCCATGCGCTTGCTCACGATCACCACAAGGTTTTTCATCATTGCCCCTTCTTGTGCGCGGGAATTTATGGAGCGCAGACCGGGAGGTCAAGGCCGATTTGTGAATAATATGTCGCGGCTAAGCTGTTTTAGCGCAATTTCATTGCGTAACGCGGGTCTGTTGGGAAATTTTGTGAAAGTTTAAAGCGGCTTTTTGGCGACATCCGGCAAGCTGATGCCGGAAACCTGATCGGAAATGGGCACCGCCTTCAGCGGGTCAATATCGGTTGGATATTCCTTGTCGGGTGAAAAAGCGGACCAATTCCCGTTGGAAAACACCTCCAGCGCGTCGAAATTGGCCTTATAGCCCATCTTCTGACTGCCCGGCACCCAAAACCCGAGATAGACGTAGGGCAAGCCTGCCTCGCGTGCGATGTCTATGTGATCAAGGATGATAAAAGACCCCGGCGAGTTAACGGCCGATTCCGGTTCGAAAAACGAATAAACCATCGACAGCCCATCATCGAGCACATCTGTCAAACAGACGGCTGACAATTCCTGACGCTTTCGCGGATCCTCCGAAGGGCGATAATATTCCACAACCCGAGAGCGGACCGGGGTTTCTTCGATCATCGCTGCAAATTCAAATATATCCATATCCGCCATACCCCCATCGGCGTGGCGGGCATCCAGATAGGTGCGGAACAACTGGAATTGTTCCTCCGTGGCCCAGGGGGTCGAGGCTTCGCGGATCAGATGTGCGTTCTTTTTGCAAATCCGTCGCTGGCTTCTGCTTGGCTTGAAATCCGCAACCCGGATGCGGGCGGAATAACAGCCAACGCAATCGGCACAAGCGGGGCGGTAAAGCACGTTTTGCGAGCGGCGAAATCCCTGCTTGGACAATGCGTCGTTCAGATCAACGGCGTGGTCACCTTGCAGGGCGGTAAACAACTTGCGCTCCACCCGATCCGACAAATAGGGGCAGGGCTGAGGCGCGGTAACATAAAATTGCGGCAAAAGCGGTAGCGCGTGACGCATTCGTTTTTCCTAAATGTCCTTCCGGCTGATTCTAACAAGGGATTGTCCGCGCAACAACACCTATAAGTTGCTAAACTGCCGCAAATGCTACGGGCCGCACGGCGGCGGCCCGGTTCTTGTGGCTGATCTTGGTCTTAAGCTTCGGCAGAATGACCCTCGGCAGGACGTGCCGCTTTGGCGCGTTCGTCCATGAACTGATCAAATTCCGTCTTGTCCTTGGCTTCGCGCAGACGATCCAGGAAGGACTGGAATGCGTCTTGTTCGTCTTCCAGCCGTTTCAGCGTTTCGTCCTTATACGCATCAAAGGCAGAGTTGCCGGTCGAGCGGTAGGATTGCGCCATACGGCCATGACGGCGGTGGCTTTTGCGACACGAAGAAGAAGTCATGCGTTTGCTCCAGATCATATAAAAGAGAATGGCAAGGCCAACGGGCCAGATGAAGACAAAGCCAAGAACCATTGCGGCGATCCAGGCGCCTTTGCCACGTTCATCCAGCCAGCTTTCAGCTTGGGATGGCCAGGTTGCGACAGAACTCATTTCAGGGTGCTCCTCAGGTTGGAAAGTGATGTTAATGCTCTTCACATTTCCAAGATGGGGGTCGGGTCCGGGGTTTGCAAGGGAAAATGTGAAGAATATTTACATTAATCGACTTGGATCCGCGTAAGTCATTGCTAATAGGTTGTTTTTTCCGCTGGAATTATGCCTAAACCGCGCAAATAAACGCCAATTCCGCTTTCCAGCAGGTCTTCGGGCGTATAGGGCGCACGGGCTCCGGGCTCGCCGCGGGCGAATAATTCGACGACCCCGTGGCTCATCGCCCAGATATGCTGGCTGACCATCGTGGCAGGCGGGCGTCGGTCTGCGGGCAGGTGCGCCATCAGCTCTTCGGTAGCGCGGGTCAGGACCGACATCGCGCGATCAGACGCCGCAGAGAGGCCGGGATCAGCGCTGATCCTGAGGCCGCTTTCGAACATCGCGATATAATGGCCGGGGTGCTTGCGCGCAAATGCGAGGTAGGCCCGCCCGGTTGCCTCGAAGGCCGAAAGCGCAGAGGGAGCGCCGCGGGTTTTGGCATATTCCATCAGATCGGCAAAAATCTCGAACCCTTCGCGGGCTACTTCAGCGATCATTTCTTCCTTGCCGGTGAAATGCCGATAGGGCGCTGCGGGCGAAACACCCGCCGCTTTGGCCGCTTCGGCCATGGTGAAGCCTTGCGGTCCCTTTTCCTCGATCAGCGCAAGCGTGCCATCCAAGAGTGCCCGTTTCAGATTGCCATGATGATAGCCGCGTCTAGCCATGCCAGAGGTCCGGCCCGCCAACGATCCGAGGGTCAGGCGGGCTCGCAACGGAGGTCGCTTTGTGGTTGTAGTCCAGCGCGTTGAGCACCGATTGAATTGCACCAAGCCGTGCGCGACGTTTGTCATCGGAACGCACGATGGTCCAGGGCGCGACTCTTGTATGGCTGCGGGTCAGGGTTTCGTCGATCGCGTCGGAATAGGCCTGCCAAAGCGACAGTCCCTTGACGTCAATGCTGCTCAGTTTCCACTGTTTCAGCGGATCGGATTCCCGTTTGATAAAGCGGCGCATCTGTTCGACCCGCCCGACGTTCAGCCAAATCTTGAAAACCTTTAAGCCTTCCCCGACCAGCATCGCCTCAAAGGGATTGACCTGTTCGAAAAACTGCGCACGCTGTTCGTCATTGCAAAAGCCGAAAACATGCTCGATCACACCGCGATTGTACCACGAACGGTCAAAGAAGACGATTTCCCCGGCGGAAGGCAAATGTGAAATGTAGCGCTGGAAATACCATTGGCTGCGTTCGGTATCCGAGGGCTTAGCCAGCGCGACAACGCGTGCCGAGCGTGGGTTCAGAAATTCGCGAAACCGTTTGATTGTGCCGCCCTTGCCAGCCGCGTCGCGACCTTCAAAGATGACGATGATCCGCTCGCCACTTTCTTTGAGGGAGGACTGTAATTTGACCAATTCGATCTGCAACGCCTCCAACTGATCCTCGTAGGTCTCGCGTTTCAGTCGTTTGGAAAAAGGATAGCTTTCGTTCAGGATATCATCCTTGTCTGCATGGCGAATGCCTTCGCGCCAATCCTCGGGAAAATCCTCGTTGAAAAACCGGCTGATTTCGCCGTCAAACGGTAGGCTCTTGGATTGGTTTGCCAATTTTGCTTCCTTGTCAAAGCGTTGTGCTCTGCGCTTAATATGGCAATGCTCGGCTAATTCTGCAATGCGTTCAGCCGCGCCAGTGCCGTCAGGATTTCGTCATGCGAATGGTGATGCGGCGAATGGCCAATGCCCGGCAGCGCCGTGTAACGCGCGTTTTTCGCCTCGTGAACCAGTTGTTCGGCGTGAATGGAGGCATAAACAGAACGATCTTCCTCGCCGTGCAGGATTTCTATCGGCATCGTCAATTGCGCGTAACGCCGTGCCATTGCCTGAACATTGGCTTTCAGGTGATAGACTTGCCGGGCGTTGGCAAGAACCGAATGCGGACGCAGTGACAGGCCCGCCCCGATATAGTCGAGATAACCTTTTGGTGGATCAAGCGGACGAAAAACGCTTTCCAGCGTTGATTTGACCAAACGATCCGGCGCGAAGGCTGAAATGCCGGGGATCACAAGGGGCGCTGTCACCAGATGTGCCGCCGTAGCGTAAAGCAGGCCAACCCCGCCCGGCCAGGGGTGGGAAACGGCAGAGATCAGCAGCAAACCCTGAACCGTTTGCGGGGCCATCAACGCCCAGGCCAGCGCCACCGCGCCGCCTAAGGAGTAGCCGCAGATCGTTGCTTGTTCTACTCCCAGACGCGCCAGTGCCTTGGCCAGAATCTCGGCCTGTTCCAGCGGGCTTTCGCCTTTGGCGTGCAAGCGATCGGTATAGCCATGACCGGGTCGATCAAAGGCGATGACGCGGTTGGTTTTGGCCATCTTGTCGGCAAGTTCAAAGGTGAAATCCCTGAGGTTCCCTCCCGCGCCATGGATCAGCACCAGAACCGGGCCATTGCCCTGATCGGTGAAATGCACCTTGGTTCCGTCGATGTTCAGCAGACCGCCTAGCGGTGGATGAGTTTCTTCGGCCAGCGCGGTTCGTGCACGCGCCTTATGACCAAGCCCGGTAAGCGCCGCCAGGGGGCCGGCCGCCAGGACCGAACGCTGGCTCATGGTTTTGCCAGTTCCATCAGATCAAACGGTGTCGTCTGGTAGATCTGATTGATCCAGTTGCCGTAAAGCAGATGGCCATGACTGCGCCAGCGGTTTTCCGGTGGATTCGCGGGATTATCGTCGTGATAGTAATTCAGCGGAACATTGATCGGCGTGCCGTTTTGCACATCGCGGTCGTATTCTTCTTTGAGGGTGCCGCGATCATATTCAAAGTGGTTGAAGATATATAATGCGCGGTGCGCTGCATCTTCGATCAGACAGGGGCCGACTTCGGTCGAGCCAAGCAAGACCTCCAACCCCTCCACGGCGGCGATCTCCTCGGATTTGACTTCGGTCCAGCGGCTGACGGGGATGACGAAATCATCGGAAAATCCCCTCAGATAGGGCGAGTTTGCCTTGAGGTTCTGATGGCGAAAACAGCCGAAAGCCTTGGCCTCCAGCATATGTTTCTGAACGCCGTGAAAGTGGCGGATCATCGCCATGCCACCCCAACAAACGCCAAAGGTGGAATGTACGTTGGTCTGCGTCCAGTCCATCACTTCGACCATTTCGGGCCAATAGGTCACATCCTCGAAATCCAGATGCTCAATCGGCGCACCGGTGATGATCAGCCCGTCAAACCGGCGATCCTTGATCTCCTGAAACGAGTGATAAAAGCTGTCCATGTGATCTTGCGAGGTATTCTTGGACGTATGTTCGCTCATCTTGATCAGGGTCAGTTCGATCTGCAACGGCGTTGCGCCGATCAGCCGGGCAAACTGGGTTTCCGTCTGAATTTTCTTCGGCATCAGATTGAGCAGACCGATTTGCAGCGGGCGAATGTCCTGCCGGTTTGCAGCGGTTTCCGACATCACCATGACGCCTTCGTTCTGAAGAATTTCAAACGCGGGGAGTGTTTCTGGAATGCGGATCGGCATGACGGCGGCTCGTTTATCGAATGCGGGGTTTTCAGTTAGGTTTTGGGTTCATAGGCGTCAAGGTGGCGCGCAACCAGGGCGTTGAAGTCATCCTCGGTTGAAATTTGGGCCATTTCTTCGGAAGGGATCGCCAGCCCCCAATTCTGCGCCATCTGCCGGTAGCGCGGCAAGCGGTGCTCAAGGCAACGCCGATAGGCAAAGACCAGAAAGGCATCAGGATCGACGGCATCCTCGGCAACCCCTTCGGCCGCCAGAAACTCGGCCCAGAGGAGGTCCAGGAATTCTGGCTGGTAATACATCGGCTTGGGCGCTTTTTTGAAACGCTCAACCAGCGTGTCGGTGTGATCGGGACGCCCTTCGATATGGATCAGCAACAGGTTGTCGCAAAGGGCGTTCATCAAGGGATCGCTCAGATCGGCGGTCTCGACAACCTCGCAGATCGACCCGCCGCTATCGCAGACAAAATTCGCATAGCCATAAAGATCATGCGCCCGCCCGATAAAGGGGATCGTGTCGTAAAGCGCGGCAATTTCACCCTGGCGATGCTGTTCCTGACGGCGTTTGTATTCCTTGATCGGAATGCCGCCGAGGTCGGGGTTGCCGGGTTTACCGAGGTAGGTCGACAGTGGCGAAAGATTATTGAAGGTGATGTTTGACGCGATATAGATCGAATCCGTACGCAAAAGATTGGCCAGAAACGGATTGCGCATCGCCTCGCGTTTGAAATTATCGACGATATGCTCGCCCATGTAGCGCGTGCCAATGCGGTAATCGACGGAAAAGTGGAACCAGTTTCCGGCGGCCCGCAAGATGTTGGAGATATGGGTTTTCCCAAGCCCCGACATGCCAAATAAGAGCACCCGCTTGTCGGGGTCTGCCAGATAGTCTTTGCCTGATTGATAACGCATGTTCGTGCTCCTGCCGCGCTATGGCTTTAGCGCTTTGCAGGGGCAGAAATCAATTTGAAAACAACCCAAAGAGCCGCCGGGGCAAGCGGCCATCAAGCAGGATCATGCCAAAACCGATCACCAGAAAGCCAAGGATCGCGCCGGCGCTCAACCGTTCCTCCAGCACCAGCTCGCCCAAAAGAACCGCAATGACCGGGATCAGCAGCGTCACCAGCATCAGATTGCCCGACCCGGATGTGGCCAGAATCCGATAGTAAAGCAAATAGGCAAGGACGGTCGCACCGATGGAATAATAACCGAGCGCTGCAAGCGTGGGGGCCATCAGATCAAAGGACGGCATCCCCTCAAAAAAGAGCGCGGCGGGCAGAATGATCAGGCTTGAACCGGTCAGCATACCGGCAGCCGCGACCTCGGGTGGTAGCGATCCAAGAGTTTTGCGCGCCCAGACCGAGGCAAAAGCGTATGAAAGAGACGCCCCAAGGGCCGCAAGTTGCGCCAGGGAGCGAATATCAAGGGAGCCAAGGTTTTCCAGGCCGATGACCAATGTGACCCCGAGAAATCCCAATAGCACCCCCAAGGCACGTAACGGACTAAGCCGCTCGTCCGCGAAGGCGATTGCGGCGATCACTACGCCAAAAATCGCCGTCGTCGCATTCAGGATCGAGGCAAGACCGCTTTCAATCGTGATCTGCCCCCAGGTCAGCAGCGAAAAGGGGATCACGTTGTTGAGCAGGCCCATGACCAGAAAAGCACCCCAAATGCCAGCCTTGCGGGGGATTTCAAGGCCAAGCCAAAGCACATAGGCCCAAAGGAAAAGTGCTGCCCAAACCACGCGATGCGCAACAATGGTAAAGACGCCAACCTCGCGCAGGGCAAATTCGACCGCCAAAAAGGAGCCGCCCCAAAGCATTGATAACAACAACAGATCAACCCAGGCACGGCCTTGTAATGATTTCTGGTCCTGGGTCATGATCCACTCCGAAGTTCGGGGTTAAATGACCCGACACTCGGCGTGCCGTCCACCCGAAACCTGCGATATCTGCGGACGTCACGTTTTCTTTGACGCATCGGGGTTTCTCTGGCTAGAATTTTGCCATGACACCAGGAAAAGCCTTTTTGAGCAGCGAAGAAATTCGCCCCTTGGCCGCTAGATCAGACCTCAAAGGGTTTGGGGTCGTGCTGCATTGTTACGGCACAATTGCGCTGGCACTTGTGCTTTTTGCGCTTTGGCCAAATCCATTGACGTTCCTTTTGGCGATAATCGTCATCGGGTCACGCCAGTTGGGTCTGGCGATCCTGATGCATGACGCGGCCCATTCAGCACTGTTCAAATCCCGCAAGCTCAACGAGTTTTTTGGCACTTGGATTTGCGGCAATCCGATCCTCGCCGATATGCCCTCGTACCGGCATTATCACCTGACGCACCATCGGTTCACACAGACCGACAAAGACCCCGACATCGTGTTGTCGAAGCCATTTCCGACGACGCGTGCCAGCATGATCCGCAAGTTTCTACGCGACCTGACAGGGCGCACGGGGATCAAGCTGGTTGCTGCGCAAATCGTACTGGCGTTTCGCCTTGCCGGGGACAAGGACGCGATGGAGGAGGCGGGCAAACAAGCGCAGGCCTTCAAGGGTGGCGGGCTTGTCGGGCCTTTGGCTGCCAACGCGGTGATCTTTGTGATCCTTACACTGGTCGGGCAATGGTGGTGGTGGTTTGCGTTCTGGCTACTGCCACTATTGACGTGGTTCCAATTGGTTTTGCGGATTAGAAACATCGCTGAACACGCGCTGACCGAGTTTTCGGACGATCCTTTCCGCAATGTGCGCACCACCCGCGCCGGGCCTATCGCGCGACTTTTGGTGGCACCCTATTGGGTGAATTATCACCTGGAGCATCACCTCGTTATGCATGTGCCCTGCTGGTCCTTGCCCCGAATGCATGCGCTGATGGTCGAAAAAGGCCATGGGGCCGAGATGAATGTGGCCCCCAACTACCGCTCCGTCCTTTGGGACGCCGGTTGGAAACATCGTCACGCCTGAGCGGGTTTCGCCTCGGTGCGTAAATTGATCACATTGGCGCTGATAATCACAAATGCACCGACAATGACGCTGACCTCGAATGGTTCGGCGTAGAACATGATGCCGACGGCCGTTGCGAGCGGCAAGCGTAGGAAATCAAACGGGAAAACGATGACCGCCGGGGCAATCTGTAGGGCGGAGGTAATGCAGAAATGCGCAAGAAGCCCCGCCAGACCCACCAACACCACCCAAGGCCAGGTGGAGAGCGATGGCCAGGCGATGTCGCCATCAAAGCCTGCACAAATGATCCCAAAGATGGCTTGCAGAATTGTCAGCCAGAAAAGGATGCAGGTCGTGCTTTCGGTGCGGGTCAACAGCTTGGTGGCGATGGCCGATCCAGTGAAGCCAAGCGCAGAGATTGCCGCGGCAATAATCCCGATGCTGAACCCGATCTGATCGGGACGCGCGACAATAAGGATACCGGCAAAGCCAAGACCCGCCGCCAAGGCGCGGGTGCGGGTCAACCGCTCGTTCAAAATGAAAGGAGCGAGGAGCGCAACCCACAGAGGGACGGAAAATTCAAAGGCGAAAAGCTGCGGTAGCGTGATCAGGGTCAGCGCGTAAAACCAGAGGTTTTGACCCAGAAAATGGCTCGCATTGCGGATCACATGCAGGCCCATATGGCGGCGCGTCACCTGACCAAGGGTGCCTGCCAGTCCCGCGATCATCAGCACCACAGCAATGCCGATGAAGGAACGGTAGGTCATGATCTCGAACGTATCCAGCTCATGTGCCATCTCGCGACCGGCCACGGCCATCGAGGTGAATGAGACAACCGCGCCCATCATATAAGCGCCTGCTTTCAGGGGGTTATGAGTCGTCATTCAGGTAAAACCGCACAGCAAGGGGCCAAGAGATTCGCAGTCTCTCCGGCAGTGATCAAGCTTGAGGCCCGAGGGAACTTGCGAGCCTTGGCGTTCAGCGTGATTTGGTAAACGATACCGGCCTTTTGCGTGCCAATACCCAGTTGCCGGTCCATGTTTTCATTAACGGAATGCAACACCTGCGCCTGCACCGGGCTGGCGATCAAAAGGGCAAGGCAAGTGGCACGGGCGAGCATCTGCACCTCCAACGAAAACCGATGCGATCACCTGACAGCAAACGCCTAAAATTGGCAAGCGTGCTATTCCCACTCGATCGTGCCGGGCGGTTTTGAGGTGATGTCGTAGGTCACCCGGTTGATCCCCGGCACCTCGTTGATGATGCGGGTCGCGGTTTCGCCTAAGAATTCGTGGCTGAAGGGAAAATAATCCGCCGTCATGCCATCGACCGAGGTGACCGCGCGCAAAGCACAGGCATAATCGTAGGTCCGCCCGTCGCCCATCACGCCCACGGTTTTGACCGGCAGGATGGCAACAAAGGCCTGCCAGATGTCGTCGTAAAGCCCGTGTTTGCGAATCTGGTCGATATAGACGGCGTCAGCTTTGCGCAGGATGTCCAGCTTGGGCCGGGTGATTTCGCCGGGGCAGCGGATCGCAAGGCCAGGACCGGGGAAGGGGTGGCGACCCACGAAGGAGGCGGGCAGGCCCAACTCACGCCCCAAAGCGCGGACCTCGTCCTTGAACAATTCGCGCAAAGGTTCGACCAGCGCCATATCCATGCGTTCCGGCAGACCACCGACGTTGTGGTGGCTTTTGATGGTGACAGACGGCCCGCCCGAAAAGGACACGCTTTCGATCACGTCCGGGTAAAGCGTGCCTTGGGCCAGGAATTTGGCCCCGCCCACGGATTTGGCATGTTTTTCAAAGACATCAATGAACAACTTGCCAATGATTTTGCGCTTTGTCTCCGGGTCGGATTGGCCGTCGAGTTCCCCCAGGAACAGTTCGGATTCGTCCGCGTGGATCAGCGGAATGTTGTAGTTGTCGCGAAACATATTCACGACCTCATCGGATTCTCCCTGGCGCATCAGGCCGGTGTCGACAAAAACGCAAGTGAGTTGATCGCCAATCGCCTCGTGGATTAAAACGGCCGCGACGGAGCTGTCAACGCCGCCTGATAGCCCACAGATAACCTTGGCATCGCCGACTTGCGCGCGGATTTTGCGGATCGCTTCTTCGCGGTAGGCCCCCATCGTCCAGTCGCCCTGAAAGCCCGCCATCTGGACGAAATTCCGGTAAAGATCGGCCCCCTTTGGCGTGTGGTGAACCTCTGGATGGAATTGCACGGCGTAGAAGTGGCGTTTGGTATCGGCTGTGATCGCAAACGGCGCATTGGGGGAGGTGCCATAAACCTCAAATCCGGGCGCGATTTCGCTGACGTGATCGCCGTGCGACATCCAGACCTGTTCGTCGCCCTGTTCGAACCACCCGTTCAACAGCGAAAGCGTGGCTGTTGGTTTCACAAAAGCACGTCCAAACTCAGCCGTTCCATGCCCGCGCTCTACCTTGCCACCCAGGCAATGCATCATCACCTGCTGGCCGTAACAAATCCCCAGGATCGGCACACCGCGTTCAAAGACGGATGCCGGCGGCATTGGCGCACCTTCGGCAAATACCGAGGCGGGTCCGCCGGAAAAGATCACCGCTTTGGGGGCAAATTCATCCAGAAAACCATCGTCCACGTTCTGAAACGGATGAATTTCGCAATAGACGTTCAGCTCGCGCAAGCGTCGCGCGATAAGCTGCGTCACCTGGCTGCCAAAGTCGATGATAAGAAGGCGATCGTGGGATGTCTGTGTCATCCCGCCTGTTAGAATCCCCCCCAGATTCGCGCAAGAGGGCAGCACGTCACGGCAAATGTCGCTTTGCGCCTCAAAAAGCCGCAAATCCCTCACCTGATCCCAAAGCCTTGGGTTAAGAGGACGCCAATTCAGAAAATTTCGGGCTATCGGCCCTTGGATCGAAAGGCAGCAACATGTCGGATGTAGAAGCTCCTAAGCGTCGGGCGCGTGGTGGCGGCGGTGCAGCGCGCCGTGCGGAAAGAACTACCCCGCGGCACGAAGCTGCAAGGTTCATCGAGCGCAAAATCCCGAATTTCGAGATATTGAACGAAGAAGCGCTTGAAATCATTTGCTATAATGCCGAAACGATCCTCGAAGAGGTCGGCGTTAATTTTGTCGACAACCCCGAGGCGCTGAAACGCTGGCGCGATGCTGGCGCAACCGTTCAGGGCGAACGGGTTCACATCCCACGCGGTTTGGCCCCGAAACTATGTGCAACCGCACCCTCGTCTTATGTGCAACACGCGCGTAATCCCGAACGCAACGTCGAAATCGGCGGCAAATCTTTGGTCCTGGCCCCGGTCTACGGCCCACCATTCGTGCGCGACATGGAAGGCGGGCGCCGCTACGCGACGATTGCAGATTTCCAAAAGCTGGTGAAGCTTGGCTATATGTCGAAATGGCTGCATCACTCGGGTGGCACGGTTTGCGAGCCGACTGATATCGCCGTAAACAAGCGTCATCTCGACATGCTTTACGCGCATATGTCGCTTTCGGACAAACCCTACATGGGGTCGGTCACGGAACCTGTGCGGGCTGAAGACAGCGTGAAGATGTCCAAAATTCTCTTTGGAGATCAGTTTGTTGACGACAATACGGTCATGACGTCGCTGATCAACATCAACTCGCCACTGACCTTTGACAACATCATGATGGGCGCATTGGAGGTTTATGCCCGTGCCAATCAGGCCTGCATCATTTCGCCCTTTATTGTCGGTGGGGCCATGGCACCAGTGACGGTTGCGGGTACCCTGACGCAAGTCATGGCCGAAGTGCTGGCGGGCGTTGCCTATAGCCAGATCATTCGCCCGGGTGCCCCGGTTATCTTTGGGGCCTTTGTCACCTCGATAGACATGAATTCCGGTGCGCCGACGTTTGGAACGCCCGAGGCGTCAAAGATCCTTTATGGCGCTGGTCAATTGGCGCGGCGTTTGGGTCTGCCGTTTCGTTCGGGGGGCGCACTTTGCGGCTCCAAACTGCCGGATGCACAGGCGGCTTACGAGACATCGAACACGCTCAATGCCTTGCTGCTTGGCGGCGTAAACTTTGCGCTTCATTCTTGCGGGTGGCTTGAAGGTGGGCTGGTGTCCAGCTTTGAGAAATTCGTGATGGATGCGGATCAACTGGGTGTGCTGCATTCCATCGCCGAAGGTGTTGAAATCGACGAAAACGGTCAGGGCATGGATGCGATCCGCGAAGTTGGTCCGGGCGGCCATTACCTTGGCTGCGCCCATACTCAGGCCAACTTCAAAACCGCTTTCTGGCGTTCCGGTGTGCTTGACTACAAGCCCTATGAGACCTGGGAAGAGGACGGCGCAAATGACACGATGCAGCTTGCCAATGCCAAGGTGAAAAAGATGATGTCGGAATATGTCCAGCCCGCGCTTGATCCTGCGATTGACGAGGCTTTGCAGGCCTTCATGGCAGAACGCAAGGCCAGCGAACCGGACGCCTTTGTCTGATTGTTCAGCCGGGCTGACCTTTGGGTCGGCCCTGCAATTCCGCCAGTAATGCGGCCAGAATCTCGACATGATGAGATATACTATAGGTAGTATTATCATTGCGTCGGGACTGGTCCAGCTCGTATTCCAGATCGCTCAGGCGGCTGATGTTGCGATAATGGCTCTGGGTTGGCGACGATCTTAACAACCGCCCGAGATCCCGGTCTCTTTTATAGGTTTTGGCCGCGATTCTTGCCGCTTGGACCAACAAACGTGGGCGGGCAATCTTTTCAATAATTGGTGGTTTTACAGACATTTAGCTCTCCAAGTCAGTGACGGGCCGTAAAACTGTCACGGCTTGCGCGCTTGTTGCAGATTTTCTGAAATTGCGTTCGCTCGGCCGTTTTTATTGTTTCCAAAACGAAAACAATACGCGGATTCACCTGCCATTAAGCATTTTTGGGACACACATCCTGAAGTTGCAAATAGCATCGAATCGAAATGTTCAGGACCGCCGTAATGATGCCACCCAGCCAAGCCCATGACCAAATGCCCATCTGGGTTCCTGAAAAGGTACGGGACTATTGCGCCCATGTGCTGGAGGGCGCGTCGCTCAGGAATGTGGCCGATCAAAGGGACGGTCACGCCTCGACCGTTCTGCGCCATGTCAGGGCGATTGAAACCATGCGGGACGATCCGTTGATTGATCGTGCGCTGAGCGATCTGCAAATGTTTTTAACGACCGGAACGGAGATAAAGGCGACCATGCGACACGCAAATCCCAATCACAATTTTCCAAGTGATCACAAAGTCACCAGCGAAGCCAAACGCATCCTGCGCCGCCTATGTGAAACGGATGCTTTTCTGATCCTTTCCAACACGATGGAAAAAGCCGTGGTCATGCGCGGGCAGGCCGGGGCCGAGGCCGTTAAGACGGCGGTGCTGGATCAGAATATCGCACAGATTTTTGCCCTGAATGATTGGATCACCTGTTATCGCCGGGGTCAGATTTCGCGCTACGAAATCACCCATGCCGGGAAAAAGGCGCTAAAGCGTTTGTTGGCGGCAGAGAATGCTGAAACCGACACAACCCATGCCTTTCAGGAACAGCACAAGGAATGGGCGGTGCGCCGCTCTGCGGACAACGCAAAGGGAACCGGTCGGCAAATGCGTTATAATCTTGCGGAAAGCCCGCTGACCGCTCTTGGTCGGCGCAAAGACAGCGATGGTAAGCCGTTTCTGACGCCCGATTTGATTGCTGCGGGGGAGACTCTTCGCGAGGATTTTGAAACCGCGCAGATGGGCCCGCGCATCACACAAAACTGGGAGAGGTTCTTGACCGGCGGGCGCGGTGGATCGTTCTCGGGCGACAACAATTTGGCCGAAGGTCCAATGGCCGCGCGTGAACGGGTCAGCAAAGCGCTTCGCGACCTTGGACCGGGTCTGGGTGACATTGCTCTGAGGTGCTGTTGTTTTCTGGAAGGCATGGAAGCCGCAGAAAAACGCATGGGCTGGTCGGCCCGTTCCGGCAAGATTGTCCTGCGGATTGCGCTTCAGCGCCTTCGCCTACATTACGAAACCGCTTAACGGGTGGTTTCCGTCAGACGTCGCCGCACATAGGCGTCAACATTTGCGATCATCGGCTCCATATGCGGCTCTTCAAAGAAATGCCCGGCGCCCTCGATAACCTCATGGGTGATCGTGATGCCCTTTTGTTCGTGCAGTTTGTCAACCAACGCCTCGACATCGGCGGGCGGCACCACACGGTCGCCCGAGCCGTTGATGATCAGCCCCGATGACGGGCAGGGTGCCAAAAAGCTGAAATCATACATATTCGCGTTTGGTGCGACCGAAACAAACCCCGAGATTTCCGGGCGGCGCATCAGCAATTGCATCCCGATCCAGGATCCAAAGGAAAACCCAGCAACCCAGCAATGTTTGGCATTCGGGTTCAGCGCTTGCAAATAGTCGAGTGCGGCGGCGGCATCTGACAACTCGCCGATGCCCTGGTCATATTCGCCCTGGCTGCGCCCCACGCCACGGAAATTGAACCGCAGCACCGTGAAGCCCATATTCAAGAACGCATAGTGCAGGTTGTAGACAACCTTGTTGTTCATCGTGCCGCCAAATTGCGGATGCGGATGCAGGATGATCGCAATAGGCGCGTCCTTGGCTTTTTGCGGATGATAGCGGCCTTCAAGGCGTCCGTCTGGTCCGGGAAAAATCACTTCGGGCATGGGTGTGGTCGGCTCCGGTCTCTTGGGTTCGGACCGGGCCATCAAATACTTGACGAAAACGCTCGGAGAACCTAGAACAATTCTAAATAAGAGGTCTGGCCTCTGGTTAAGGTCGAGTTAAGCGCTACTCGGCGTCCCGTCAACTCTGTGAGACCGTATAACACCATGAAACTCAGTACCAAAGGGCGATATGCGATGATTGCGCTGGCCGATCTGGCGCAAAACGGCGAATCGTCACTGGTTTCCTTATCAGAGATTTCGGCGCGTCAGGATATTTCGCTGGCTTATCTGGAGCAGTTGTTCGTGAAGTTACGTCGCGCCAATATCGTGGATTCGGTGCGCGGTCCGGGTGGCGGGTACCGGCTTTCGCGTTCACCAGACGCCATTAGGGTTTCAGAAATCCTTTCCGCCGTCGATGAAACCATGGACGCGCTTGCCAAGGGGGCAGGGGCATCAGGGGCGTTGTCGGGCTCAAGGGCGCAAAGTCTGACCAACCGCTTTTGGGAGGGGTTGTCGGCTCATGTTTATGTGTTTTTGCATCAGACCCGGCTTTCGGACATCGTGGCCAACCAGTTGGCGCCGTGCCCAGCCGTCCCCAATCTTTTTCAGATGGTGGACGAAAAATGAACCGGGTTTATTTGGACTGGAATGCCACTACGCCGCTTTGCGCGGAGGCCCGCGCCGCGATGATTGCGGCGATGGATGTCGTGGGCAATCCGTCCTCGGTACATGCAGAGGGTCGGGCGGCCAAGAAGATCATTGAGGCCGCCCGCGCCGATCTGGCGGAGGCATTTGGAGCGGCGGCGGCGGATATCATTTTCACCTCGTCGGCAAGCGAAGCGGCGGCTTTGGCGCTAAACGGGCAGGGGGTTTCCTGTTCGGGGATCGAGCATGATTGCATCCGTGCATGGTGCGAAGAAGATTTGGACGTGAGTGAGGGTCTTGTCGCGCCATCAAACCCCGGCCAGTCCACGCTTCAGGCGGCCAATTCGGAAACCGGTGTGATTCAGGAATTGCCCGAAGGCCTGTTTCTGGTCGATTTCGTGCAAGCCTTCGGCAAGCGTCCAATCGCCTTTGACTGGAGCGGTGCGGCGCGCGGTATTCTTTCGGCCCATAAAATTTCCGGCCCAAAGGGCGTCGGTGCGCTGGTTGTACGCCAAGGCGTTGAAATAAAGCCACAACTTCGCGGTGGCGGTCAGGAAATGAACCGCCGTGCGGGCACTGAAAATGCGATCGGTATCGCGGGGTTCGCGGCGGCGGCAAAGGCAGCGATGACTGCCCTTGGTGATGGTGCAAGCGATGCCATCGCCGCAAAACGCGATGCGTTGGAGGCGCGTTTGCTTGCTAATGCGCCGCGTGCGATTGTGATCGGTGCAAAGGTTGCGCGGCTGGCGAACACAAGTGCCATTGCCGTGCCCGGATGGCGCGGCGAGACGCAAGTGATGCAGATGGATCTTGCGGGTTTCGCCATTTCAGCAGGTTCTGCCTGCTCGTCGGGCAAGGTCAGGGAAAGCCATGTGCTGCGCTCCATGGGATACGACGAGTTGACCTCGGCAAGCGCGATCAGGGTCTCGATCGGGGCTACAACGACACAATCAGAGCTGGACGCCTTTGGCGACGCCTGGTTGCGGTCTTATGAGAAATTTGAAAAACGGGCGGCCTGAGGGCTGTCAAACGGCGCATCCGCGCCCAAGGGGAACGACATGACGGAAACGATCAATAAGGTGCAGGTCAAAGACGGGGTCGATCAGGAGACCGTCGATGCCGTGCAATCGGTCGGTGAAAAGTACAAATACGGCTTTTCGACCGAGATCGAGATGGACTATGCGCCGCTTGGTCTGAACGAGGATATTGTGCGGCTGATCTCGTCAAAAAACGACGAGCCGGAATGGATGACCAACTGGCGGCTTGACGCATTTCGCCGCTGGCAAAAGATGGAAGAGCCCAACTGGGCAATGGTCAGCTACCCCAAAATCGACTTTCAGGACATCTATTATTACGCCAAGCCCAAGTCGATGGAGGTCAAGCCCAAATCGCTGGACGATGTGGACCCGAAACTGTTGGCGACCTACGAAAAGCTGGGCATTCCGCTGAAGGAACAGATGATCCTTGCAGGCGTCGAAGGGGCCGGGGACACGCCGATTGAAGGCCGCAAGGTGGCTGTGGACGCGGTCTTTGACTCAGTCTCTGTCGGGACGACCTTCAAAGACGAACTCGCCAAGGCCGGCGTGATTTTCTGCTCGATTTCCGAGGCGATCAAGGACCATCCGGAACTGGTCAAGAAATACTTGGGCTCGGTCGTGCCGCAATCCGACAACTTTTATGCAACGCTCAATTCCGCAGTCTTTTCAGATGGTTCCTTTGTCTACATCCCCGAAGGCACGCGCTGCCCGATGGAATTGTCGACCTATTTTCGCATCAACGCGGAAAACACCGGACAGTTTGAACGTACGCTGATCATCGCTGAAAAAGGCTCCTACGTCAGTTACCTGGAAGGCTGCACCGCACCCCAGCGGGACACAAATCAACTCCATGCCGCCGTTGTGGAACTGGTCATCCTGGAAGACGCGGAAATAAAATATTCCACCGTGCAAAACTGGTTCCCGGGCGACGAAGAGGGTAAGGGCGGCATCTACAACTTTGTCACCAAACGCGCCGATTGCCGGGGGGATCGTGCCAAGGTGATGTGGACGCAAGTGGAAACGGGTTCAGCCGTCACCTGGAAATACCCGTCCTGCATCCTGCGCGGCGACGACAGCCAAGGTGAGTTCTATTCCATCGCCATCGCCAACAACATGCAGCAGGCTGACACCGGCACAAAGATGGTGCATTTGGGTAAGAACACAAAGTCCCGTATCGTTTCCAAAGGGATTTCGGCGGGTAAGGCGCAGAACACCTATCGCGGGCTTGTGTCGATGCACCCCAAGGCAAAAAACTCGCGCAATTATACGCAGTGCGACAGCCTATTGATTGGTGATAAATGTGGTGCGCATACCGTGCCCTATATCGAGGTACGCAATAACAGCAGCCGGGTAGAACACGAGGCAACGACCTCCAAAGTGGACGATGATCAACTGTTCTACTGCCGTCAACGCGGCATGGACGAGGAGGCGGCACTCGCGCTGATCGTCAACGGTTTTGCCAAGGAAGTGCTGCAAGCCCTGCCAATGGAATTCGCGATGGAAGCGCAGGCCTTGGTGGCAATTTCGCTTGAGGGGTCGGTTGGGTAAACACCCGACCGCATCCGGATTATTAGACAGAAAACGTGGCCATAGCGGCCAAAAAGACGGGTAACACATGCTGAGCATCAAGAACCTTCAGGTCAAACTGGAAGACGAAGACAAGCAAATCCTCAAAGGGGTTGATCTGGAAATCGGGCCGGGTGAGGTCCATGCCATCATGGGGCCAAATGGCTCGGGCAAATCGACTTTATCCTATGTCCTATCGGGAAAGGACGGCTACGAGGTCACGGCTGGCGAAGCCTCGCTGCTGGGGGAGGATTTGTTGGAGGCAGAGCCCGAAGAACGCGCCGCCGCTGGTCTTTTTCTGGCCTTCCAATACCCCGTCGAAATCCCCGGCGTCGGCAATATGACGTTCCTGAGGACGGCGGTAAACAGCCAGCGCAAAGCGCGTGGCGAGGAAGAATTGTCCGCCGGTGATTTCCTCAAAGTCGTGCGCGAAAAGGCCAAGGCGCTTAAAATCGACGCAGATATGCTGAAGCGGCCCGTAAACGTTGGCTTTTCGGGTGGCGAAAAAAAACGCAACGAAATCCTGCAAATGGCGATGCTGGAGCCCAAGATGTGTATCCTTGACGAGACGGACTCTGGTCTGGATGTCGATGCGATGAAACTGGTGGCCGAGGGTGTGAACGCGCTGCGTGCAGAGAACCGCTCGTTCCTTGTGATCACGCACTATCAGCGCCTGCTTGACCACATCAAACCGGACGTCGTGCACATCATGGCGGATGGGAAAATCATCAAATCAGGTGGCCCGGAGCTGGCGCTTGAGGTTGAAAACAACGGCTACGCCGACATTCTGGCAGAGGTTGCCTGATGTCTGCGCTGAAACAACAAAAACAGGAGGCCGCCGCAGCCCTTGTCGCGGCCAGCGATCTGCCCGCAGGTGGGGCCTGGATTGCCGAGGCTCGCAAAGATGCACTGGCGCGGCTAAAGCAAATGGGTCTGCCATCGCGGCGTGACGAATACTGGAAATTCACCCGCCCCGACAGCCTCTTGGCACCGCTGGAGGAGGCGCAGGTTTTCAAGGCCAAAGAACCGCCGGTATTCTCCGAAATCGACCGGCTGAAACTGGTCTTTGTTGATGGGGTGCTCGATCTGGATCAATCGGATGATCTGAGCGCTGAAAATCTGGAAATCGAAACGCTGCAAGCCGCGGGCGACAAGGATATTCACTGGGCGAAATCGCTTTACGGTGTGCTTGAAACCAGGGGGCAGACCCCGGTTGAACGTCCCTTGGCGACGCTCAACACGGCGCTTGCCGGTGAAGGGGTTCTGATCCGTGCCACCGGTCCCATTGCGCGGCCAATCTGCCTGACCTATCGGCGTGGGGAAACGGGCGTGGATGCGATGGTTCACCACGTCATCCGCGTCGAAAAAGACGCCAGCCTGACCCTTTTGGAACATGGCCCGGCAGCAGATCGTTTTTCGCAGGTGATGGAAATCGACGTTGCCGATCAGGCCACGTTCCATCATGTGCGCACGCAAGGTCGCGATCACGAACGGCGCGGCGTGGCGCATCTTTTTGCACGTACTGGGACCGGATCAACCCTCAAAAGTTTCACGCTGACCGCAAATGGTCGGCTGACGCGCAACGAATATGTCGTCGACATTCTTGGTGACGAGGCGCATGTCACGGTCTCCGGGGCCGCTGTGGGCGATGGTGATTTTCATCAGGACGACACCGTTTTTATCACCCATGACGCGGTCAATTGCGAAAGCCGTCAGGTGTTCAAAAAGGTGTTGCGGAACGGGGCGACCGGGGTTTTCCAGGGCAAAATTCTGGTCAAAGCCGGGGCGCAAAAGACCGACGGCTATCAGATTTCCCAAGGCTTGATGCTGGACGACGAAAGCCAGTTCCTCGCCAAGCCCGAATTGGAGATTTATGCCGATGATGTCGCCTGTTCACATGGCTCCACCGTTGGTGCGATTGATGAAACCGCGCTGTTTTACCTGACCTCACGCGGCATTCCCCGCGCTGAAGCACAGGATATGCTGGTTTTGGCCTTTCTGGCCGAGGCGCTCGAGGAAATCAGCGATGAAACGCTTCGCACAGAGGTGTTTTCACGCCTTGAAGGCTGGATCGAGCGGCATTCAGCGTGATCAATCTTCTGCGGGATATATTCATGACGCCTTGGCGTCCGCACGTCGCGCAGACAAGGCTTCGCGCGCGAAACTGGGGCGAGCGCGAGGCATTGGCCCTTGTGATGATCGCTGCCGTTATCTCGATGATAATCCGTCTGCCTATGGCGATGGAGGCCCCTTTGGGTGACATGCGCAGGGAGACGCAGCTAGGAACATTTGTTGCGGCTAACCTGTTGTTTGCACCGCTTTTTATGTACCTTCTCGCGGTCTTGGTTCGCATGGCATTGATGGCACTGAAGCGTGCGCTTGGGTGGCTGGACGCAAGATTGCTGTTTTTCTGGACGCTGCTGGCGTTCCAGCCATTTATCGCGATTGCCACTTTTATTGATGGCAAGTCAGATAACGCGACCTTGTCAAATCTGCTTTCGATTGCCCTCTTTGCAGCCTTTCTGGCCGCCCTTTGGCGCGGCAGCGCGGTCTATGGAAATTCGGGTCAGGAGCAACGGACATGAGCCAAGCGCATAACCCCTTGACGAGCTACTGGCTGCCGCTTTTCAAAGCCAGTTTTACCGATCCGCGCGGCACGGCCGAAGCGGTGGAATCCGACGCCTTCCTGAATCGCATCGCACCACTTGCGATTATCGTGATCATCGCACTTGGGACCATCAGTTCGACCATAAGCATCTGGTCCGTTGGCGGCGAAACAATGCCGCTATTTCAGTTTCTGGCTGCAAATCCGCTGTTGTTCGCGATCGTTCAGTTCGTCGGTTTCATTCTGACGGTGATTGTCGTGGTCTATGTGGGGCGAATCTTTGGCGGCCAAGCCGGCATCGGCCCAACGTTCACACTGTTTACATGGTTGCAATTTCTGTCCCTGGTTAGCCAACTTATCCTCTGGCCGCTGGCGTTTTTGTTCGGTGGCCTTGCTGATCTGGCCAGCGCCGGGTTGACCGCTTATTTCATCTGGCTGACCCTCGTTTACATCGCTGCGGCACATGGATTTCAATCGCTGTTTTTAGTGGCTTTGGTCACCGTGGGCTGCCTGTTTACCCTGTCCTTCGTCCTGATGATCTTTGCGACAATCTTTGGATTTCTGCCGGAGCCGCCCCCAAATGTATGACGTTGACAAAGTCCGCGCGGATTTTCCGATCCTGTCGCGCAAGGTTCACAACAAACCGCTGGTCTATCTGGACAACGGGGCATCTGCGCAAAAACCGCAAAGCGTGATTGATGCGATCACAAACGGGTATGCTCATGAATATGCAAATGTTCACAGGGGCTTGCATTTTCTTTCTAACCTGGCAACCGACAAGTACGAGGCTGTTCGCGGCAAGGTCCAACGATTTCTGAATGCCGGGCACGAGGATGAAATCCTGTTCAACTCCGGCACAACTGAAGGCATCAATCTGGTGTCTTACGCCTGGGCCGCCCCGCGGTTTCAACCCGGTGACGAAATCATCCTGTCGGTCATGGAACACCACGCCAACATCGTCCCCTGGCATTTTCTGCGCGAGCGACAAGGCGTCGTGTTGAAATGGGTCGAACCCGATCTTAATGGCGATCTGGACCCTGAAAAGGTCCTGGCCGCAATAACCGAAAAGACCCGCTTGATCGCGATTACCCAGATGTCCAACGTTCTGGGCTCGGTCGTTGACGTGAAAACCATCTGTCATGCCGCACGGGAACGGGGCATTGCAACGCTGGTTGATGGCAGTCAGGCGGCGGTTCACATGCCCATTGATGTTCAGGACATCGGTTGCGATTTCTATGCGATCACGGGTCACAAGCTTTATGGACCTTCCGGCTCGGGCGCACTTTACGCGGCTCGCGAACGTCAGCGAGAAATGATCCCCTTCATGGGCGGGGGCGATATGATCCGCGATGTCGGTCGAGAAAGTGTGAGCTACAATGATCCGCCGCATAAGTTCGAGGCCGGCACGCCGGGCATTGTCCAGACCATCGGCTTTGGCGCGGCACTCGATTATCTTGAAACGCTTGGAATGGCCGAGATTGCAGCGCATGAAAAAGTGCTTAAAGACTACGCCGAACAGCAGTTATCCGGCCTCAACTGGTTGAACATTCAAGGTCATTCCGCAACCAAGGGCGCGATCTTTTCCTTTACGCTGAAAGGGGCGGCGCATCCGCATGATATTTCGACCATCGTCGACCAGCGGGGCATCGCGGTCCGCGCAGGCCACCACTGCGCACAGCCTTTGATGACCTTTCTGGGGGTCACGGCGACCTGCCGGGCGTCCTTCGGGCTTTACAACACAAAGGCGGAGGTAGACGCGCTGGTTTCCGCGCTGGAGCTTTGCCACGAATTGATGGGCTAGGGCTTGGCCAAACCCCTTGTGGTTCCGAAATGAAAATCGCACGCGCAAAGCAGCGCAATGACCATTGCCACCCTTGGGACCATGCCCTATATCACCGCCACTGGCACCCGTAGCTCAGCTGGATAGAGCGCTGCCCTCCGAAGGCAGAGGCCAGAGGTTCGAATCCTCTCGGGTGCGCCACAACTTCAGTTAACTCATTGGTATCGCTTCAGCTTTTAGCCACTGCTAGGAGCCGTAGACCATGTCGGAGACCATTTCGCGCCCGTTCACCTTCGTGAAAGACGGGGTTTTCTACTTCAGCCGTCGTATCCCGAAAGAGCTGAGGGACCACTACACATCACCCCGGATCGCGTATTCGCTGAAAACCAAGTCGCCTAAGATTGCCGAAGCCAGAGCCAGAATGGCTGCCGATCAACTCGACGAGTACTGGTATCACCTGAGATGTCGCGACGTAAATCTACCTGGCAAGCACATGCTGAGGCTGCAACTTTCCTTGGGAGCAGAGGTCGTTGATCAGCCGCTTCCTGTCTCTTCGTCATCTGTTCTTTTGTCGGAAGCTGTAAGGATTTATCTGCAGCTGAAGGGCAAGAGCCGCCCAGCATCATTCCATCGTGCTGCTGAGCGGGCCTGTGGCTACGTGATCGACGCTTGTGGTGACAAGTACCTAGATGTTTACACAAAAGCGGATGCGAACGCCTTCCGTGATGCGCATGTTGCCAGAGGTCTGGCGGGTAGTAGCATTACTAGGGTATTCGCGACGGTTCGCGCAGCCTTTAACTTCACGGCAAGCGAACAAGGTCTGAACCTGAATAATCCTTTTGTTGGCGTTTACTATGACCGATCAGCTGGCGTTTCGGATCGCTCCTCTGTTCCGGCTGACGCTCTGGCTGTCGTTCAGAGCAAATGTCGGGAGCTTGACGACGATCTTCGCTGGCTCGTTGCGCTGGTGTCGGACACGGGGATGCGCCTAGCCGAAGCTGCCGGGATGATCAGAGAGGACATTGTTCAAGGGGAGGACGGGTCCATGTTCGTCCGGGTCCGCCCCCAGCCGTGGCGTCGTCTCAAGACTAAGGGCAGCGAACGCGATGTTCCACTCGAAGGTGAAGCACGATGGGCCGCTGAACGCATCTTCGACCAACAGACCTCATCCCAGTTCGCGTTCCCTCGCTACAACAAGACGGACACAACGAACGCCAATGCCGCCAGCGCGGCGCTGAACAAATGGATGAAGGAACACGTACCTGCAGGATGTTCCATGCATAGCTTCCGTCACTCGATGCGGGACCGCCTCAGGGCTGTTGAGTGTCCCGCCGACATCGTGGACCAGATCGGTGGCTGGCAGACGGAAGGAGTGGGCCATGGATACGGCTCAGGCTACCCACTGGAGGTGCTTAGGAAGTGGTTGAAGGCAGTCACGGGAGCCGACATGGTCTACGGCTCCTAGCAGTGGCTAAAAGCTGAAGCGATACCAATGAGTTAACTGAAGTTGTGGCGCACCCGAGAAGCTATGTTTTCGGATTGGCTCCCGCTGCAGGCGTCACTTCAGCTGGTAGCTCCAGCAAAACAAGGGCTATCCGAGGTCGGGGTTGTTCGTCAACAGGCACCAGGTGGTCTAC